>Ga0209502_10001113_pt1 | contig 26257 bp, 9 predicted proteins | sample ArcticOcean_MG_C_10_FD_187442 | JGI IMG/M metagenome (GOLD analysis project Ga0209502, IMG submission 187442) | Marine microbial communities from western Arctic Ocean - ArcticOcean_MG_CB11_90 (SPAdes) (version 2) | ecosystem: Environmental > Aquatic > Marine > Oceanic | place: Arctic Ocean... | reverse complement strand
TCTTGACCTTTTCTTCAAGAAGAAAGCAGAGACTACTGGCATAACAGTTGAGATTAGAGAGGTTATTAATGGGTATCCTTCGCGTACAGTATTACCCTTTGGTAGAAAGCATCTAGCGCATTCACAGGTTAATATATCTGATGATGGGTCTCTTGTAACAGGAGTTACTTTCAGAAACCCTATTAAGTTACATACTGAAAGGGAATACTGCTTTGTTGTTTTACCAGATCAAAACTCTCCAGACTATCTTATTTGGACTGCTAAAGTTGGCAGCACCGATCAAGCATCTGGAGCAGCGATCACTAACGATTGGGGAGAAGGAGTACTATTTACTTCTACCAACGATAGTGCATGGAAATCGTATCAAGATGAAGATATCAAGTTCACGTTAAAAAGATATAACTTTTCTGCTCAACCGGGCACAGTCGATCTTGTACCAAATGATGTAGAGTTCTTAACTATATCTAACCGCACACGTAATTTTATAAATGATGAGTTAGTGTATGTTGACAAGGGCACTCAAGGTACTGGAACGAGTATCACTGCCGATGGTAAAGTGGTGACACTTTCAGGCTCATCTTCATTACAACCGGAAGATTATATACTACTCACTAAGGATGATATTAAACATCTGTCTAAAATTGTCACTGTTAGCAATGGTAGTAATTATACGCTAAAAACTCCTTATCCTATTACCGAAGGAGAATCATTATCAGGCTTTAACTCATTTTTGGCTGTAGTTGGTAGAGTTTCGTATTACAACAAGTCTCGCGGTAATAGACTATTCATGCGTAATAGTTCTGCAAGAACTTCGAATCTTTTTGCTGCAACAGAAAAAGTGTATGGCTATTCAAGTGGAGCATTTGCCACTATTGAGAGTGTGGATAATGAGCAAATATCTTACTTCCAAACTCAAATATTCATGAATAACTCTATTAAAACCTCAAGCAATCTAGCCCTCTATAAAGGAATTCCAACCGCAAGAGTACTCGATAAGGGTATTGACAGTAGATCAAACACGTATATGATGAACAATCTTAGAAGTATTAATAGTACGAGCAACATTCTTGCCGACCCTGCTACTAAACAAGATTTCATGATTAGAGCCACCATGACGAATAATGGATTTGTAGCTGCTACACCTATTCTAGATTCTGAATTATCGATGCTGAATGTTTACAAGTATAACATAACTAACACCGAAAACACGTCATCTAAATGGATTTCTAAAGAAGTTACTCTAGCAGATAACTTAGAGGCAATCGGATTAAAAGTCTTCCTGTCAGCATATAGACCAGCTGGCACATTCATTGATGTCTATGCTAGATTTGTTTATCCAACTGACACAGAAAAGCAGAGCGACTGGACTAAACTTACCAATAATGGCGAGGCAGTTTACTCCAATCTTTTAAATACGAGAGACTATCGAGAGTTTGAATATGATCTTCCAGAGCTTGCGCCAACTGCTGAGGCACCCAATGAATATAGCTCATTTCAGATAAAAATTGTATTGAGACATCTTACGGACAATGAACTAAATACCTATGAGGTGTATGGACCAGACGGCGTTAATACTATCACACCTGCTGCCAACATCTTTCCACATGTTTACGATTATAGGGCTATAGCACTAACATGAGTATAGAAACATCAGGATTTGTGAGAAGAGATGCTGGACTAGTTAATACTGATGTCTCCGCATTCCATTCTGCAAAAGCCAGAATAGAGCAGACTAAACGATTGAAGTCTATGGATCTCCGCATCTGCGAATTAGAACTTGCAGTGGAGTCACTACAACAGATATGTAAAGAGAGAAAACTATGACTAAATCAATAGATAGCCTCACTAACGAAAATACTTTTGGTGTTTGGAAAGATAAAACAAATGTAATGGCAGTAGCCTTTACGAATGAGGTCTTGACTCTAGGCGATACTGCGTCACTCAACCCAGGTAACTTAGCCTTAACAGGTAACATAGATGCTGGTGGTACACTAACGTTTACAGCTACAGCATCTGGAACAATAACTCATGGCACTTTAGTCGATATCACACAGAAAACAAATATTGCCCAAACTTTACAGATAGTGAGTAGTTCTGCTACTGAATTGCGGTTCGCTAAAACTCATAATGCCGTTGACGCTTGGGAAGTTAAAACTGATAGCGCCCATAATAACTTGATAATCCAAAAGGCCTCTGCTGGAACCACCAGAAAATTCATCTTTGACTCCACTGACGGTTCCATCAGTGCTGAGAACTTCATCTTTAACTCTGGTCTTCTACCTAATATTACCGGCACTAAAATCTCGGACAATTCAATTGACAGTCAGCATTATGTTGACACCAGCATCGATACTGAGCATTTGAACATAGGAGGGACCTCAGGCATCACGAAGTTTTTACGTTGTTCTAACACCGCCGGTACAACAATGGAGTGGGACACTCCGCCAAGCACAGTATATGCGGCAGGCACTGGGATACAACTGGGTACGGTGAACATAGATGGTGTTGATGTCCAAAACGCATTCTCAGTGTCGGATCAGAACACTAAGTTAAATCTATCGGGCGGCACGCTGACAGGCGATACAACAGTTAGTGATAACATACGATTATATTTCGGTATTGATGGTACTGCTGACGCAGGATTTTTCTCTAATGGCGCCAATATGTATACTGATCTCGGTAGTAGCATTACAAATTGGTATATCCGAGATCTAGACAATTCTTCCAACAACGATTTTACCTTTACTAAGGGCGGGCAATTTACGGCTAGTGATGATATCACAGCATTCTCTGATAGAACGCTCAAAGAGAATATCATATCAATACCAAACGCTCTGGATAAAGTCTGCGCTATTGGTGGATACACTTATGATAGAACTGATATTGTGCGTGATCGACAGACGGGTGTTATAGCACAAGAAGTTCTCGAAGTTCTACCTGAAGCAGTACATCAGAATGAAGACGGCATTTACTCAGTAGCATATGGTAACATGGTTGGTCTTCTTGTAGAAGCAATTAAAGAATTAAAGTCTGAAGTAGATGAACTTAGGAGCAATGCATAATGGCAAAGGTTGGACCACTACCGGCTAAAGGTAAAACGATAAAGTTTTCTAATCTTAAAACCGAGTATGATGGAGATTCGTCAGTCTCTATGTCTGAATATTATAGAGGCGGACCGGAGCGTTATGTAAGACCCAGCATATACAGGGGTGGGCAGGTAGCTGGATTATCGTTGCAATATTTGCTGTTTTCTATCGGACAAGGTAACGGGGCGAATGATTGGAGGTATTACTATATTACTGACGCAAACACCGGCTCGCCGCTGGAAGGTGAGGACCTAATCGCAGCCCTTGCGCTGTATTTGGGTGGGTACACTCCAACAATTTTTGGTTACTATGCGTTTGAGGGGTTCTGGAGCGCAAAATCAGGCGGCACGTTTAACGGAAATACAGCGGCACGAAGGGGCAGCGGCACTTACGCCAACCCTTGGTTTGACTATAACCGAAGTGGATCTGGCTTTGATTTCCAAGTCAATGGCGATTCGCGGGGGAGCCTCGGGTTCACTGGTAGCTGGATCACCCCCGGGTACCCCGAAAAGAATATCACGTTCGCCTACTTAAGTATCAACGGTTCCGATTCCCGTCCTATTAATAAGACAGTTCCAGATTACTCACGTTCATCGAACAGCATAATTAAGATGTCCAATTTTGCCAGTCAAGATAATGACGGTTATAGTGATGGAGACTACGTTAAGTTCGAAGAGGATTTTCTAGCTAAATGGTCTCCTTATGTGGGCTGAACGACACTCCCTGATCGGTGGTTAAAAGATAGCATCAGTTCTTCGACTTATAAATAGACATATAGATATTCCAAGGAAACATAAGGCAGCATACGATGACAAAGAAGTTTAGTGACTTAACAAGCATTGATAATCTGTTAGCTGAAGATATATTAGCAGTGGTTGATACCTCAGAGACTGCTTCTAGATATATTACGCTGGCTAATCTAACAGAGTCTGTTATTGGCAATGCAGGCGCCCCATCTATTATCAGTGTATTGAACGATTATGACGCCGGCGCTGGATATGGTAACGGACTTAAAGCTGGTTACTTGTGGCACGAAGGCGTAGAAGGAGCTTTCGTTCGAGCCTACAAAGATGGAAATTATTATCTAGACTATGGCAACTTTACCAACACGCCATCAGATAAAACCGACTTAAAAGACTTTGCTAACTCAGCTCTCTTTTTAAGACTTGAGAATGATGATGATGGCGTGCAGAAAATTAAAACAAGCGACCTTGCGAATCTTGGGGGTAATACACAGCTAATTACAACCACTAATTTAGATGAAGGTTCTCCAGCCGTAAATAAATACTATACTGAAGAAAGAGATCAAGCCCATCTAGAGCAGAACTTTGAAGAGCAGTTTAATATTTACAGCGGTGCCATTATTGGCAGTAATAGAGATAGCTTAGAAGCGCAAGAGGCTACTTTCCAGTCAATCACGCAATTTCAATCAAATCACTTGCGCTTTGCTTCGAGTAGTAATATAGACAACTATATCGAAGGACAAGTTCTACGAATATATGGTGCATCAGAAGCCAGTGGGGGTTTGAGTTTTGTCGATGAAGAAACCGCTGGACTCTCGATAAGTCTTGTGCCGGATGGCTTTACGGTAAGCAGTGTGGCTGCAGCCACCTTTACAGAGATGAGTTATAAGTTTGCGTTATTTAATACTATTACAGGAGAAATTAGTGAGGCAAGCGGAGAACAAACAGTTTTTATTAAAAGTGATAATTCCGACATTGCGTTTCTAGAAGCTTTCAATGCTAGTGTTTTCGTGAAAGTGACTGGCCTTGGCGGAGTAACCGCGAATAAAGGCGTTCTAGTGTATAGGAAAATTTCTGGCACAGATATTCAATATAAGCTTATTGCAGTATTAGGAGAAAAGGAAGTTTCTCAGTCAGGTTGGATAGATTATATGGCGTTTGATTACGTCAAGTGGTCAGGTAAAAATCCGACCTATAATAGCTATACCTCAATCCCACACTTTCCCTTAGTTATAACTGACGCGATGAGTGTCGGCACTAGAGGTTGGGTAGACGGAACAATTGCTTCAGTTAGTCTTAATGAAGCCGGTGTCGGCGGGTTTGATATTATTTTAAAAGACAAGGTTTTCGTCAACCCACCCGTAGCGACTATAACGGCAGCTCAAGTTTATCATAATGACACCTCTCTCATTCAAAATGCAATTAATAGTAATAGTAATGCTGGCAAGAAAGGTGTAATGTTGAATGCTAGACCCTATAATGTGACGGGACTCACTGTGCCCAATAACTTTGGTTTAGCAGGCACACGTTCTATAAGCAAAATTAAGAAACTTCCGTGGTCTGGCGGATCAGTCGTTAGCGATACAAGCAGCATTATAAAGTCATCTGATGCAACAGCATCTCAAATTTCTTTGGTGGGAATTGATATAGACGGTAACTCTTCTTATCAATTCTTGTTTGCGGATTCTTCTGCTGATAATCTAAACATTAACTACGCTTTAGATTTTGGAACTGGCGCTAGTTCTATAATATTAGATGGAGTGAGAGTAAAGAATGTCTCTGCTGGTGGCTTATGGGCTCCAGAAGCAATAGACCTCAGTGTGCGCTCAGGAGAATTTATAAACAGTGGAGTTAGTGATAGAAATCCTTACTCTCCCATATCATCACCCGGATCGGAAAGTACGTTTATCACAGGAAATAAAATTAAGAACTATAGTGAACATGTGGACGTGGCCACTACAAGGCAAGGAGTTATCACAAACAACATCGTAGAAAACTGCGGAAGTGGTATATATGTATATGGATCAACGTTCTTCCTCTCTTCGTCAAACGTATTGATGGGGCCTGCTGGAGAGTTCTTACCATCGCCAGACATACTCAACTCAGCTTACGATTCTATCAACATAAATCTAACAGCTCAGACAAGCGGTTCGTATAGTAGCGATAGTATGGTATATCAAGAAAATGGAGCAGCATTTGATTTAACTGCGAATTCTATCCCGACCACTTCATCAAATTATCGAGCCCCAGAGTTGATTTATAGAGCATTCTATATTCAGAAAGACGAGAAAGGTGTAGAAGAAGCATATGGAACAGGAACAACAGCCGGTAGCTTTATTCCCGGCATAAGATATATGATTACCTCTTTAGGTGATACAACTCAAGCAGAATGGAACACTGCTGCTTCAACTTCAAATGTTATTTATGAGGAGGGAGACTCGTTCATAGCAGCAGGAGTAGGTACGACTAATGATGCAACTCCAGCCGGAACAGCGACTTCAGGCGGAGTCGATGCTATACAGTTTGGTGATGTATCTGGAACTTTCCGCGAACTAGGAGAGTTTAAATTTCAGATATCAGCTAGTTTGGTTAATAGCATCACCCAGGCGGATCAGCCATACTCATACAGTACGCTCAAAGCTGCGAATAATATGACGAATGGTACAGTCGGCAGCGAGCATGTAGGTATCGCATGGACAGCCAGTCATAGAAACTATGTTAAAGCAGGAGACCTTGGTACTGGTAGCTGGGATGATCCTGTGGATGCTGATAGCGCAATTTACACTGTTGCGGTCACTAATCAAAAGTATCTGACAGTAGACAGGATTGTGACTATAGACTTTAATAGCGGAGAGGCGGCTGCTACATGGCGTAATAGGGCCGTTCCAACTCCTTCCCAATATTCAGGTAAAATAACATCAATTATTGGTGATAGTGTAAAAATAATATTTAAAGGAACAGGTATTGGTGTGGGAAACGAAACTAACCTAAAAGCCAATACCGGATCTGTAGGAACACTAAATATTGTCGATGAATTCGTATTGGCAAAAGGAAGGATAATCTAGTATGTCAAGCATAACAAATGTTAACAACGAATCTACTGTAGTCAACGTAGGTCGAACAACACCAGTTCAGCCCGGTGTTCAACCTGCTACTGGCTCTATACCTGTAGTAGTCGCTTCTGATCAAACCCCCATACCGGTTGAAGAACAGAATAAAATTCAATCTGAAGTTGCGTTATCACTTCTAGGTATTCCTAGGGCTGAAGTTGCTTTGGGTATATTCGCAGACGTTAATACGTATGATGTCAACCCTACAGAATGGTCGACGGCACCTCAGAATTACATCACTGGTTATGGCGTCAAACATCTACCAAGCGAAGCTGGAGCATTAGTAGAAGCTCCCGTCAATAAAACTTCAGTTCTCACATCTAAGAGATTCTTCAGGTATCAACCTGGTCGTGTTTCAGCAGCAACATTTGGTGTTAAGAGTAGTGTATCTAGTAAGAATTTCATAGAGAATCCCGCTATTCGAAAGTTTGGAATCTATGATAACTTCGATGGATACTTTTGGGAAACTAGAAACAACGCAAACGGAGATAACTTCTCTGTAGTAAGACGTTCACAGTCTCTCTTAAAATGTCCCACATCTCCTACTGGCATTGCCGGACAGTACCTCAAAGGCAGCAGTGTCACTTCGGGCAGAACAGTCATGACGGCAACGCAGATTGACGATTATCGAATTATTGGTCAAGGCACAAAAGAGACCGCATCTGAAGCAACAGTCTTATTTGCTAAAGATAGAGCATTAATAACTAAGAATCGTTTTAAGCTTGTCGATGATGCACTGACTGCTGCCACAGGTGCATACAACGCCTCTGCTGGAACCCAAAATGTCAATCCTCCCGGCGTAGGTACTACGGTGAACGGTTACGAAATCACCACGGGCAACTACACTGCTGCAGGCGCTGGTAGTTTTTACGCAGATTTGGCTCTGGCAATCGATGCATCAACAAGCGCACCCAACACAAGTGCTGCCATTATCGAAGCGAAGTGTAAGCGCGATTTAGATTACTGGATCGACATGTATCTACTGGATATGGAATATGGTGGCAACATGCACACCAAGCTTAACACCACTAACTACGCTTCAGGAATATTTCCAGATATTGTGACATTCGAACAAGCTATACATTCTGCTCTGAAAGTCCTGCTGGTTAAGGTGGGTGATCTCGCGACTCTTAGTACCACTGGCGCAGCCAAACTTCTCACGTTGACAGAAATTACCGAAGATGCATTTGGTGGATCTGCTGGGGTCACTTCTCAGCTTGGTGTGACCACGGTCGAAGCAGATAATTACGGCAATAGAAGTGCGATTGATACGATCTTCTCTGCCAAGATGCATTATTGGGCATATGTAGTAGCATCGGTGACACAGAACAAACCACTGGGCACAGTTGTCATGGATAACGCGACAGGTGGCTTCACTTGCGCTGTTTCTGATATTGATGTTGGTGATTATGTTACAGTTTCTGGTACGGGAAGTGTTTCCACTATGACTTCAGCGACTTATGAAGTATCTGCTGTCTCGGGTGGTACTGTAAATGCAAGAACTGGGTTTACATTAAAAACTGTTGGAACCCCTACGGTCGCTTCTGCTGCGCTGTCGACCAGTGCGCCGGCTTCGCTTGTGGTCGGCACCAACGGTGCAACCACTGGATTAATTTTTACTGCTCTTGGCAATGGAGTAGCAATAACTTTAGAAAACAATGATACTGGATATAAAGTCCCAGCAGGTGGATTAAGTTCAGGCCTTACCCCAGTAGATATTAAATATAAGTGCCAGCGAGACCTTGGTTACATCATTGACGGTTATAGAAATGATATTGCCGGCGGTGGTGAAGCAGAAACAAAGTATAATATGAGTATGTACTTCAAAGACGGTCGAGGAACGTCACCCGTTCAAGGCGGCGGTATGTCCATCTACTCGCAAACTGAATCCAGTATTTTAGAAGAAATTGAGCGTCATACACACCTTGCTGCTTACATTAAGACTGATTTGCTAAGATACGGCATACTTCCTACTAGTGCCGAATATCTTAAGCTAACCGCTTTGTCCAGCAGAGTTATCGCGAATTTTCTACAAGAAGATACTTTTAGTATGGTACTAGGTAATCGCGGATTTGCTGGTAACTTAGTTGCTATGCGAGACGGTCTTATCGTGACTCATGCCGCAGTATATGACCCAACGCTTCTTAAGCCTATTGAGAGCATCCATGCTGTCGCTTCTGTTGATGCAACTTCCATCACCATTGGGACTCTGACAGCAAACACCACATGCAAATTCAGACTATCTAAAGGTCACGTAACTTTTGGACAACATGTTAAACTGAAATACACAAGCACTGCCGCAACAATAGGCACTGGCCTTGTGAAGGACGCGATATATAAAGTCGCAAGAGTTTATGGACCCAAAGGCAACGAGTTCCTTTTAAAGACTACTACAGACACAGTAACACTGCTGGAGTTTACCACAACCGAGCGCGATACAATTAATGCGGATAATATTTCTTTCGAATTAGTAGTACCGTTTATCTTTCCTAAAGATCAGTATAATCCCGAAACCTACAGATTGGAGACTGGAGGTCAGACCGCGGGAACTTTAGCCGCGGCGAATGATAATTTTCCAGAGGGAATGGTTTTCCCCTACATGTACTCAAATCTGGATAACTTAGCTGAAGCAGTCAGCCCGACTGAATATAGAACTGGATATATCAACACTGCAATGAATATAGGAGAAGTAAATAATCTAGATACTATGTGTACAGAAATTGATACTGTTAACTTTGAGCCAGAATACATTAACTGGGTTAAGAATAATGTGCAACCAGAATTTTATGGAGTGTACGACTATCGAGTACCTAGATCACGATTTAGCCACGACACATTAGATGGTGTTAGATCAACTGCGGTAACTGGGACTTTGCCGAGAAATAGGGTTTATAGCGATGTTGCAACTGGAGAAAGTGGTATAGCTAGACCTGGACAGATTTATACTATCGATGACGCCCTACAAAAAACGGATAGTCTATACGAATTCGACTTCACTAAAGTGACTATGCTCAAGATAGAATTCTCTTGGTACGGTGCTGTAGGAGCCCTCTTCTTAGCATATGTTCCGGTCGCTAATGGAGAAGCGCGTTGGGTTCGAGTGCATCACCTACGAGCATCTAACCAAATGAAGATTTCTTCTCTAGGTAACGCTACTTTGCCAATTACTTACACTGTCTATGGAGGTGGTGATGAGCTATCTCTGGGTGAAGCTGATGATGGATTGGACAAGGGTTATGGTGAGGCATCACACAATATCGTCAAATATGGTGCTTCATATTATATCGATGGTGGAGATAGAGGAACAGTTCGATTATATAGTCACAACAACGAAGATCAAACACCAGCTTATGGTAAGCAATGGTCGGTAAGTGGTAATTTGGTTACTACTGAAGATTTAGATGGAGTAGACACTCCTTCTATTATAGTGAACGATACTACAGTGACAACAGGTTCCACTGCGGGAATAAAACCATCCTTCTTTATGGGCGCAACTGTTAAGACAAATAACAGCGCCGATCAAAACATTAAAGTGATTTTTGCTAGTGACACTCACGTATTTCTTTCTGCTACGCCAATAGGCACTACCGGATTTACGCTTCTCGCTGATAGAGCAAATTCCACTTATGGTTTAGAAACTAAGAAAGTCATACTCAGTGCAAGTCAAGGAAATGCGGTTAGAAATAGAGTTCAGGTGTATCCAACAAAACTATCTACTTCAAACTCTGGCACAAATCCTGTAAGACTTCGCTTTAAAAAGACTCCAATCTTTCAGACTAGCGCCATACCCGAGGGCACTCTTAAGTTGTCTGCTGACTACACCGTGTCTGCAACAAATCCTCCTCTTGAAGTTACGGAAAGCGCGGTAACGGCTAGTACAGGAACATATTTAATTGACGGTGAAGAAATCTACGGATGGTTTAGAGCGACTGTCGATGTTGATAAAGTGACGATATTTGGAAGACTGTATAAAGATGCAGGCGAATACTACTTCGAAATGCTACAATCTTTCAATGGTACAGTCATATTGAAGAGTATTGATTTTTTCCTTGCGGATAAAAGATGGACAGCACAAGCGGCAGTAATTGCTGGCACTACTGTAACTAAATCTTTAGATGAAAAAGAAGGTCTGAGTTCAGTAAAAATTGCTACTAATACAGTTGTTCCTATACCCGGAACAGGGATTAACGTAGCGACTATATACTTACAAGTGGGAACAGAGCAGCTTGACCTAAGCCCTTACTTTGACTACAATAAAGAATATCTATCGTTTCCTTTGACAGACCAAGCAGATACGCTTTATTTTACAGTAGATTCTGATACGAAGGCGGTAAATGACAACGATAATTTCGTTACGGATGCAGAATTAATAAGCTTGGGTGTAACTTGGGAAGAACAGTAAACAATGTCAGCATTAAATACAGTCGTAATCTCCACTGCGTCAGGCGGTTTCACTTGCACTAGTGCGGATATTGATGTCGGCGATTCTGTTACAATTTCTGGCGTTTTTGGTGGCACAGGTAGTATTGCTGGTTATGCCAATCCTACAACTTATAAAGTATCTGCTGTCGCAGGTGATGCTTTTGCAAGAACTGGGTTTACGTTAACTACCAGTGCCGGCGTTGCTTTGGTTACAAGTGCGGGTACTCCAACTGGCGTAACTTATATTAAAATACCTTCTACGCCAAAGGCTTCGATAAAACCCAAAATAAAACTGGGCTTCGATAGAACACCGGCACCAGTAACTAAACAGCTTACGCAGTTGGTTGACATAGAAGGGTCTCTTCTGTATAATTCATCTGGCACTCCTTTGGTAACCGATGAGGAAATCACATTAAGCGCATTTGCGCTTTCTGATGGAGCAACATCACTTCACGTCAACAACATGTACAACTCACCGCCTATCAGTATACCTGTGGTAGAACAGTTCCCAGAAACTTCAGTAGTTAGTAATTCTTTATTAGGTGTTCCTAGGGCAGAAACTAGTCTCAGCTTATTTTCAGATGTCTCTACATATGGAATAGATGGAGAGAATTGGACGTATCAAACGTATTCAAGCCAAGGATATCCACCTCAATGGTATAATAGAAAAAATCCCATATATGGAGATAGAACTAATCCGAGATTTTATGAAGAAACGGGGGAACAGGCACTATACTTAAAATCTTTCCCTGTACAGTATGGATTTCCAGGCAGTCCCTTAGCAAGAAATCAGACTGAAGCGGAACCGAATGTTATAAAGTATATGAACTTTATAGCTATGGGAAGATTTCTATATGAAAAATTTAGAAGCTCTAATATAGAATTTGCTAAGAGAAATTTCTTAAACGAAAATATATATCCAATCGATAACGCTGAAGACGAAGTAGACATACAGCAATTTCTTTTTAGTAGCAATCCCCCAAAATTTGAAAACTCAGACAACTTTTTAGATGTAGAGTATGGTGATGATGTAGAAGACTCTCTTTTTCAGATTGAGCGATGGACAAGCGTGTACCAAAGAATTAGAGATGGCGAGTTCTCTTTTCCGGGTAATATACTGACTGATAGGAGAATTTTAACGATAAAAGAATTTCTTAGCAGCCGAGCAATACCCGGTAATCCGAACAAAAGAGAGAATTTTGCAATTCTGGAAAGCGTCAAGACATTTAGATATCAGCCAGGCAGAGTAAGCGGATTCACTTTCGGCACTAGACAGCAAACTGATCCCTCAAGTTCTGCGAATTACATAGAATGGGGATGCTCGAATGACACTGACGAATATATGTTCCAGCTAAGAGGTTCCACATTCAATATAGTCAGACGAAGTACAATTCCCCTGCCAGAAGATTTACTTCTTAGACAGGGCTTACGTGCATCAGATCAAAGCGAAACCCCTGTAGAATCTGTCGGAGTAACAGCTCGTGAAGACCTGTGGGAAACTATCATACCTAGAACGCTGTTTAATGGTGACAGTCTTTTAGGTAATGGCCCGTCTGGCTACATACTTTCCTTTGAAGATGTTACCATGTATAAAATAGAATTTTCTTGGTACGGTGCCGTAGGTGCTAAATTCTATGCTTATGTCCCAGCCGATGTGGGAGCAGCTCGATGGGTTCTCATGCACACACTCGTTATTGAAAATGGTCTTGGTAAACCAATATTAAACAATCCAGATTTTAAGTTTAAGTATCTAGTGTATTCCTCTGATCACAAAGGAATCGATTTACCTTTATACCTCTACAAGTATGGTAGCAGCTACTTTATCGATGGTGGTGATGAGGGCACAATAACACTATCCACTATAACGTCCGAAACAAAAAGTTTTCAGACCAGGTCGCCTATAATTGGAGTCATGCCTAAAGAAGAGTTGATCAACAGAGATGGAATAGGTATAGTTAACTACAGAAAAGGTTATCCCTCTTTGTTGTCTGTCAACAGCGATAAAAGAGCTAGGATAGATATAGAATATGTCACAGGGTCTCCAGATGGTGTACACTTTTCACATGCTTCATCTTTACATCATAGTGGCACACATCCTAATACTAGAGAAAATGTAATCTTCAGGGTTAACAGTCTTGGAACACAGGTTGACATCCTCAATGGCATAGTGGACACAAAGGACTTCAATGGTAAAATAATAGCAGACGGTCTGTATAATGTCTATGTAGGTGATGTTGATGATGTTAGTAGTAATAGTACATATAATATTCTACGAAGAGGTTTGATAGGTCAAGGACAAGGTAGCATTTTAGTGACCGATCCGCCTCAGGATAGGACCGATCAATATTCGCTCAAAGAAGTTAGTTTAATTAAAGGACTGAAGTCTGACGGAACACTCGTATCCCGTGATCAGGGCATCGAGACTGTCAGTGTTGGAAATTTTATAGTTGGTGAAGTATACGAGATTGCCGATCTAGGAAACACGACTTCGGCAGAGTGGCACACTGCTGCTGGGACTCAAAGTGGTAATTCTGCTGCAGCCGACTATCATGCTGATTATGTAGTAGGCAATGGCTTTAAAGCAGCAGCAGAAGGAACAACTGCCACAAGCCCAGCCGGAACAGCTAAGACTGGAGAACACTATTTCTCAGGTAAGATCAGCAATTTTCATGCTGTAGCATCTTCAACAGTACCCATATACGGTAACGACTTCAAGATACACTTTTTAGACCCAGCAAAAAGCTGGCTTGGACCAAGACACAGAGTGTCCGGTGGGAAACAGTATGCTGATTATGCAATATGCATAGGCCCATACAAGCCAGAGCTAGACGATGACGACAACTTGGTATTTAATAAAGATGGTGAGAAGGTGACATTTGATTTCGGTGACGTAATTCACGTAACAGGATCTCACCTCACGTCTGCTCTAAATATTGCGAGCAGAGCAGATGCTGTCGAGTTTGAGAATACGTTCAGCAGGAGACTTACAGTAGACCCTAGAATACCAGCACCTATTCCCTATAGTAATAACACCGATGACAGTGGTCAGATATGCGCTGTTAAAGGTAGTGTAAGAACAATCGATTATCCTGTGGCCAGTGTCACTTTATTGTCCGCAGGTGTATATAAGATTGTTTTTTCTAGCGGGTTTCCGGCTACAAATCTATTTAGCGTTGACGCAGACGACAATATAGTGCAAGGTTCAGCCGAAGTAGGCGTAGATGGATTAGGAACTGGAAACTTCTACACAGCACTTCCTGTGGAGGAAGATGTAGATCCTGAGAATCCTGGCGTTATCCCGCCATACTCAATATTAGCAAATGGCGATCCATTCTCTGGCTTGGTGTTTATCCCAGGCGTCTCTGCTGTACAAACTAAGATAATTACAATAGAGGATAGCTGGAAGTTAGATCGAGGCACTGTCGATAATCCTAGATTCCAAAGTGCTTTTTTTAATGTATCGAAAGCTGTCAAGTTTAATGCTCAGCCTCTATACCTCACCATTGCAATGCATGATGATGCTAGAGTTAACAGTATTGTTGTTGAAGAAATAACTGCGGATGGTGTTTCAGTCAAAACACCGATATTTATTACAGCCCCCGCTGGTGCTACGCTCGGAGCGTCTGGAATTGCATTTGGTGCCCGGGGCAACCTTGGCGGTATCCCACCGGCTTCCTTTAATTCCAGTAATCGCTCTTCTGGATTGCGCTTCGATACACAACTTCAAGGCACTCTTCGCGAAGGAACGATAATTCATTCAGTATATGTTGATGCTAACAAGCCAATGCAATTTGATCTATCGAATATTTTCGGTATAGATAGAAAAACTTTGGCTAGAGGTATGATAAATAATACAGCGACATATTTCACTGCCACATCACTTGATGGCTTCGCAGGAAACATTGAAATGACTCTTACCGCCAAGGAACAGTAATGACAATATATAGAGGGCTAAATAAATTTAAAACGCTGAATGATATTGATGATAAAAAATCAGCACTGGTTAACTTGGGTCTAAATCAAAGAGATTTAACATTGATAGCTGGCTTAAGCCGTAACAATGTACCAGTATCAAAAAACGATATACATTTTATAGCAGGACTCAGAGAAGATCAAGCAAAGTCCATGTTTTCCTTGTCTGGATCATCTTCGTATGTCAATAAGCTCCTAACCGATTTAAAAGACGTTGCTCAGCCTCTAGAGTACAATCTAAATATAGACGGACAATTACTCGCAGGAGCAGTGAAATTTAAATATGTGAATTATGATGAGCTGCATGAAAATTCTATTTCTTCAGGTGACGTATCTACATCAAGAGTTTCTGCTTGGTCAATATTTGGAGAGGGTCTAGATGCAACACTATCCTATGGAGGGGAAGTTGCGGTCACGGGTAATACACTTAAAGTAGGAAGCCTTGCTACTCAAGTACTTCCATCCCCAAAGACATTTAGATCAGAAATACCCACGCACACTATAAAAATAAAGGTGAAAAGCGGAAAAGAGGGCACTCTCGCTGAACATAAATTTATAGCAATGAGAGGCATACCTATAGTATTTACTGCCAATTTTAAAAATGCTCTTCTTGGTCATGTGATTCAACCGGTCACAGACAACTACAATCTTAGTACAGATGCTCAAGATGGAGATCTGGTAAACGTGCCGGCTACATGGAGAATCACTAATGATGACGGCACTGGTGGCGGCACGTATGACGGCACTTCTTACAATACTGGTGACGGAACTCCAGCTAATCCGGGTGACGGAACTCCAGCTAATCCAGCCTATCTACCTGATGGGGAATTTGTGAATGATAAATATGACTTAGCCGACTTCTTCTTCCGAGACGGTACTGGTGCTAAGAGCCGTAAAGTAGAGTTCTTTTATGCTGCGACTCAGATTGACGCTCTAGGTCTCGCAGCGATGAATTTGAATTCCTGGCCTAAAACTTCAATTAGCAGTTTGAAAGGATTGGTGATAGCGTATAACGACTTTAATCAACTCCCTAGCTTTGGAGAATTTGGTGTACCGGCCACACTCAATTCTGCACCCGAAGTGCTTGAGATGAGTGAACTAGTTGCTGCCAATTTTGGTACCCAATATACGATTACCGATCTAAGTGGTACATCTACGCAGCAGTGGCACACTGCTGCTGGAACTCAAACTAATGCTGCGTTGGTTAGCTATCATGCTGATTATGTAGTAGGCGATACCTTTACAGCAAAAGCAGCAGGAGCAGGAGCAGGAAAAGTTATAATGACAGCTCTCGACACACGTCTCGCAACTAAAGAAATTAGTGTTGGAAATTTTATAGTTGGTGAAGCATACGAGATTATTACTTTAGGTAATACAACTCCAGAGGAATGGAACACTGCTGCTGGAACTACAGATGTTACTTATATTGCCCGTGACGGCACTACTACTCAAGGCTCAATATTCATAGCAGAGACAGCAGGAAACACAGCCGGAGCCACAGACGGAACAGCGATAGTAAGTAAACATGGTACATTAGAACTGAGTGGGTTTGCTCCAGCTCTTGAAGAAATTGACATGTCGGTTAACAATCTATCCCGGGCTATTCGTGATGATGGAACACAAATTGTCGCTCATCATCAACTGAACACTTTACCTTTAAGTTTGAAAAAGATACAGATGAGGTACACCTTCAGAGACTCTACAGAAATTGATCTACTTAACTACAGAAACCTTACACACTTTGAATACCATCATCAGCTCGCTGACAGGGTTCCGCGTTTTAGAGCCATGCCCTATGTTTCTAATACTCATGTGAGCCCAAAAGTATTAACAAAAATTGTGAAGTATGTTATTGTAGGACATAAATATTCTCTTTTAGCAAGTGGAGTATGCGCTAGTCCAGATTTGGAAGAGTTATATTTAGACTACTTAGGTATCCTCGGACCAGAGACTGAGATCGTTACAGCAGGTAAGTTTATTGAAGGCACTTCGTATAGAATTACCGATCTAGGAAACACGACTTCGGCAGAGTGGCACACTGCTGCTGGAACTCAAAGTAGTGATTCTTCTGCATCCAACTATCATGCTGATTACAAACAAAGTGAAAACTTCACAGCAGCCGCAGCAGGAACCACAGCCTTAACCACAGCCGGAACAGCTATTGTATCAATAGATATTAGTATAGCGAGTGATAAACTAACTAAATTCTATTCTAACAGGAACAATCACGGCGTTGTTTCAATGGAAGGCAAGGCAGACTTAACTGAATATACCTTGTCGAACGGCTTTATGCAAGAGGTTCCTGCTGCTTCTAGAGTAATAAACAACAACACTTTTAATGGTTGTGACGCCCTTTCTAAAATAATCTTAAAAGATTCTAGTTTTATTACTGGCAATATTGATGCTGTTTTCAGGAACTTGGCTAAATTAAAGTCTTTGGACATCAGAGGCACGGCAATGAATGCCAACTTATCTGACGATACCTTTAGTGCCGATAGCGAGATAGAGTCGTTTCTTATGTCGGGCAAGAGGTATGGACTGTCGTCGGCTGATACTGTTGGTCTGTTTGGCACACCGGCGGGAACCGCCAGTAATCCTACTGCAGGCCTACAAGTATTCTATAATACCCTAAAGCTGAGAAACTTGACGGTCACGAATAATATTCCGGGCGCAAAAGGACCATTACCCGATTTTATTAAAAACGAATTCTTGGAAATAATCCATATCCAAAACACCTCACTGAGCGGCACGATAAGTATTACTCAGCTGGCAGCTTCTGCTGCGACACTGCAAATCCTACGAATTATGAATAATAAATTTAGTCTGATCGATAATCTTTTCGCTAATGAGAATAATAATTTTAATGCACTTAAAAAAATAGATCTCAAGAAGAATCGTATTAATGGTTATGGCATAACCTCAGAGTCTATAAAAGGTTGCCCAGCTTTAGTAGAGTTTAACATTGCCGGCAATAAACGAAGTGCGATACCGCTTGGTAACTCAGCGTTATACGGAAGGGCCGCACTGCCGGCAAGTTCTGGATTCAGTGGACAGGTTCCCGATTTTTCCAGTTGTCCTAGCTTAAAAAAATGCATTCTTAGTGGTAATAGTATTACTAACTATGTAGCTGGCTCTCTGTCTAATAATATCCTACTTGAAAAATTGGACATAGGCAATAATGATTTATCGCTGAATGCTGCACAAGTGCTGCTAATTGATCTATATATAAACTACACTAGTGCTAAAAGATCAGGCGTAGTGATTAACATAGCTGGTAATGGCTTTAATAAGGAAAGTTTACTGGGCGATAGCGAGGCGAGAAACAGTGCATATGAAGTACTAGTCTCGGCTGGCTGGACTTTGACAATTTAAGGATAAGAAATGGCCACTGGTTTCGTAACAACTCAAAATCTTTCAGAGAGTAACACAGGTTCTCTGGACAGGAGTATTCTGGATAACTTAGGTGGGCCAGGAATAACTGACGATATTTTACTATTCGATGGAAATAGTAGGTTTGTATCTAGACTCGTCCTCAATCAAGATGCGATTGTTTTAGCTTCAGACTTTCTTCCTGGTGTACAGTATAGAATTACCGATCTAGGCAGCACTAGTCCAGCCGACTGGCATCTTGCTGCTGGAACTCAAAGTGGTGATTCTTCAGCAGACCTATATCACGCTGATTATGTAGTATATGATCTTTTTACTAGAAGTACTACGGTAATTGCTAATATTGGTTCAGGTAAAGCGATAGGTAGATTAGCCGATGACTTTACTGTTGGTGATGAAGCGTCTGATTATCAAATTACTGTTGGTACAGAAGGTAAAGTAGCGTTCTCGAACGGAACTAAGTTGTCTATGTCAGGCACTCTACCTTTGGGTGTTGGTGAAGGATTTATTGATTATGCTGATGCAGTAAGCTATAGTGCCGCTAAGAAAGTTAAGCTAGGCATAGTCGACATGTGGGATGGGTTGACTGATCCATCTAGTAGCGAAATAACTGTAAATAAAGTTGGGACAGGCGTCACATATTCTGCAAATGGATTTGTGGCTGACAACAATGGCAGCTTTATTAAATATGCAACGTCTTCGTTTTCCGTCTTAAACCCCCAAATCACGGTGAATGGATACACGCTCCAGTATGAAATAGAGAATGGAGTATTCGCTACAAACTATAACGGTGGTGATAAGCCGGTCGCTTTAGTCTTCAGTAACACTCAATGGCAAATGAACGCGACAACTGACTATAATGCCACTTTTTCGGCTCTTACTTTTGGTGTTGCTAATGCCGATTCTGCTGCTGCAAAAACTGCAATTGAAAATTGCGTAGGTAGCACACTTACTGTTGTTGATGGAGCTGACGACTCTCACAGCACAGGCAAGACGCTTATTACTTTGTCATCTACAACTGCAAAGTATGCAAATGCAACTAAAAAAGATGCAGTAAATGCTCTTACTCTAGTAGGTGCAACTGTAAGCTTTGCTGATGGCAGTGCAAAATGGGGAATAAGTGACGCAAGCGGAGATGCGATTACGCAAACAATTGAAACTGCGAATCTTGCGCCAATGGGTACACATTCGCTAATCACAATTAGTGTGCAGGGATCTGCGGGACCCGAGCCATATAAAATATCAATCTATAAAGACAAAAGTTTAATTCTGGAAGCCCGCAAAAGTGATCCGAATCATCCCGACTTGTTTGCATCGACAACTGAGGATTTATATATAGGCGGAAAGGGTACTGCCGCCAATAACCCTAATCCCACTCACCGAATTAAAAATGTGATGTACATTGCCGGTGCGACAATACCTCGGCGAAATCTTCGAATCGCAGTATTGGGCGATGACAACATTTCTTTTGGTCAATACCAAGCAGACACTAGCGAGATGCAGAATCCTATGCCAAACGGCGCAGTTCGTCAAGGTGGTATGCACTCTTATAAAGTTGGTGATCCGTTGTTTGATGCGGTTACGCCTTATGGTGCAGCACCCCATCCACTACATAATCCACCGCTGCACGGCATACGCCAAAACTCTCGCTATCCTGTTGAATATCTACCAAGCACCGGAAACAGAGTTGATGATACTGGTGCAGCGGCAACTGAATATCTGTTTCATCGTGAAGAGTCTCTGTTTGCTCGAATGGAATATTATTTGGCAAATAAGGGGCTTCATCCCACAGCGTTTGCTCCAAATCAACTAGGCATATACAGTGCTGCACGAAGCGATGCAAAGACTGGTGATATCAATGATCAAATTGATGCAATGTTAGGTGCGGCTCCACCTGATCAAGGGCCAGGTTCCATTGGAAGTAATCGTTCGCTTGATGTCGTGGTGATAAACTTAGGAACAAACGATGCATATTATGGCTCTTCTGCTGATAATACTGCTCTCGCTGCTTTGGCAAAAGACAATTTAAAGAATGGAGTCGATAGAATCATATCGGTTTTTGATCCTAAAGCAATTGTTGTTAACACTGTTGCTATGCCTTTACTGATTAACGGAAGTGCTACAGGTATTCCCAATACCAATCAACAAGCCGCTGCTGCTGATATAAGTGCCAAAGTAGTTGAGCTTGATGGTTATAGAGATGTTGTCGCAGTAGTAAATTTAGCTACTGCTTTAGACACAAGTGGCAGACAAACCGGTTTCGCTGATGCATTACACTATAACCCCAAAGGTTATGACATAATGGCTGCCGCGATTGTTGATAAACTACATTTCATCTTTGCAACAGAACTTTCTGAAAGTTCAAGTTACGTCTATGATGTAACAGACTCTAATGGACTGGATAAGTTTTCAGTTAAATACAATGGCGATCCAGTAAACGTAAGTGGAACTCTACGCCGAAATGATGCAGTAACAAAGACAAATATGGAGTTTCTAAATGTAAAAAGATTTACGACTTCTTCTGGCAATGAAGACCCTGGCGACAACTCCGTTAGTGCATTTGAAAGCTCTACTTTTTCTGAGCATAGAGATTTTATAGAAGAGAATTTGACACAGTTTGTCTATAAGTCTAAAAGGGTTCCTTTCACGCAAAGGGATAGTGTGTTTTATGATGATGTCGCATTTGCCGGTACGGTGCGTATAATAGATACAGATCAAAGCGCAGTGGCGCCCTTGAACAATAAGCCCGGAATATTTATGGTTGATGTAACCGATAGCTCGGCTGAGAAGAAACGAGCATTCAGCGACTCATCCTCTGAGTGGGCTAAATCAAATGTTGATGGTGTAGCTGGTGCTGCACTAAGCAATGCGCCAATAATAGATATCGGCCTTTTCGTGCCGAACACATTTTATGAAATTGCTGATCTAGGCACTGAAGCGGCTCCCGCCCTTCAAAATAATTGGAACGTTGCTGCTGGAACTTCAAGTAATCCGCAAACTTACGCAGTAGGTAATATATTCAAAGCAGCCGCGGCAGGCGCGAGTGCGAGTGGTAACGCAAAAGAGCTGGGTGTGGAAAAAAACATAGATGATCTTGATGCAGGCTCGAAATACACTATCACTGATTTGGGTACTAGTCAACAAGCGAACTGGGACATTGCTGCTGGAACTACAAGTGTTACTTACGTAGTAGGCAGTACGTTTACAGCAACCGCTGCAGGCGCAGCACTCTCCAGTGGTGACGGAAAAGCTGCTCTACTAGATTTGACATCAAAAAATGCTAAGGTCACTACACTCACGATAGCTGATGCTACTAATCGTAATGTGGTAATAGAGACTTTTGAAAATACTCAACTCGTAGAGGGCACTTCATCAGTACTAGCAATATCAACATTCACGCATAAATTACCGGTGCTAGTAAATGGTGAGACATATTATATGATGCTAAGAAAAGAATGACTAAGTTTTTATTAGCATATCATATGTATCTGCATTTTTAGTGTAAGTCACGCCAGTTGGTGTGCCTGCATCCGTAGTCAAAGCACCGCCTACAGTAGTAGTTAAGGTAAATCCAGTTCTTGCACCCGCAGAACCACCCGTGACAGCAGATATTTTATAAGTTGTCGGATTAGCATAACCAGTAATACTACCTGTGCCCCCAAGAGTGCCAGAAATTGTAACATAATCACCGACATAAATATCCGCACTAGTGCAAGTGAAGGCACCTGACGTGCCAATAACGGATACAGTCAAAGCAGTATCAGACCCATATTTTATCTTAAAGTGACTATCAGTGCTTATGTTGGCAATGTCGGATGATGTTTCAACGAGTGCCCCAGCATCCACCACTAAATTCAGTTCAGAAAAGGATAACTCTTTGTTATAAACTTCAAGATCATTGCCAGTAGGCGTTGCTAAACCGGCAGTCGTACCCCTGAACGGGGGAGCAGTGTCTAAAGGAATAACACATTCGTAAAGCAGACCGGCAGCCCCACCACTGGCAATATCAGCAACATCTACAGCAGCCGGTACTACTGCAATAGTAGCACCTACGGGTAAGTCGGCGGCAGCATATTGCGACATTGCCCCGGCTTTTACATATATCGTACTCAACGCGACATCTATGCCATCTATTTTTCCTGCTTTAACATTATCACCCGCAAAGAGGGGATGGTGTATTGTATCCTGAAGATTAATGCCTTCAACTGAGTCTAGTTTTATCACAGCGGCTATAGCCGTAGTGTTATATTGTACATTTGTGAAATTAGCTTCACTGAAAGCCAGGACTGTTCTGCGCTTAACTCCAGCACATTTTGAGGATAGATTCTGATTTTCTAATCCAGTGGAACCATACACTGCCGTAAGGCAGATATGAGAAGAACCGTCATAAACAACATTAGAAGCAGTAGGATTTTCATAGTAATTCTGTGATGTGATATCTCGCTTATCAATCTTGTTACCGACTAAAGTCATCGTTCTGCTGCTGGCTCCTGGGTACGTTGTGGCACTGGTTAATTGCGTTGCTATGGTTATCACATCACCCACTACATAATCAGGATGATAGTTGGCTGCAGCAGAATCACTACTTTGAGTCCCAGCAGCAGTGTGCCAATCACTCTGTTGTGATGCTAAAAGACCTAGCGAGATGATACGATAACTTTCTCCCACAGTGGCATTGTTTGCTAATTTCGTTGAGAAGGCAACGTAGTTATTAAGCTTTTCTGGTCTAGCTATACCAACTATGGGCTTGATCTTAACTGTTCCGGCTGTGGTTCCGGCTGTGGTTCCTGCTGCGGCTGCTTTGAATCTATGTCCTACTACATAAGTAACATCTGTAGTTCCAGCAGCCGCGTTCCATTCCTCTGGAGTTGTATCACCTATAGAGGTAATCTCATAATCTGGGCCATCGGCACTGAAGTCGAAACTACCAGCATTGACGGTGGCACCGTCATCTCCTAAGAGAACGGTAAAGAATGTTTGGTCTCGGTTGATCAAGTCTATGGGAGGCAATGCGATAGACGCTCTGACTGTTCCGGCTGTGGTTCCTGCTGTGGTTCCTGCTGCTACTGCTTTGAACGTATCATCTGCTTTGTAGTCAGCGTGATATAGGGCTGCAGCAGAATCACTACTTTGAGTCCCAGCAGCGGCGTGCCATTCAGTTGGAGTTGTATCACCTAAAGTAATAATCTTATAGCTAGTACCTTCAACAATGGCATCAGCATCAATAATAACGAGAGAATCTGCTTTACTTTGCGAAACTTCAAACAAACCAGTTGCAGTGCTGTCAGCTTCTAATACTACTGTTCCATTACCGCCGTTTGTTCCAGTCGCTATGAATATAGTATTGAGATTATCATTTGCCGCTCCGACACTAGTGAAGAGTGGTGTACCCACTGTCTTAATTCTGTATCTCTTACCAACTCGCAGTTTGTCGGCATCCAGTTCAGTTTCCGTGAGCGTCAAGGTTCTGTCATTCGAAAAGATACCAACTAAGCCAGTATTTTTAAAGACAACGGCAATTATTGGCGCAGGCGCAGATGCCACATCGTTGCTCCCATCATAAACGACTTTCAGTAATGGCTGGTCGTTTATAGTGGGATCAACGAAAGCATACAGTCCATAGATTTCCTCAATTTGGTATGAAATATGATAATTTGCCGTTGGCGAATTTATTTTAAATGCTACCCAATCTCCAACAGAACACTCGCTCCATCCAGCCTCACAATAGAGTCTACCAGTATTATCTTTTATGAGTATCTGTTTAGTAGTCAAGACATGTTTTCCGTCAACCTCATCGGCTGCAGGAGTCGCTAAAACTTTAGTTAGTCTATCTTTAGGGGCATAATTTATATGTATAGAGCTGTTTATTCTCAGGGTTTTACCAGATTCAATCCTTTGACTTACTGCACTTCCGCTATTTTCATGAAAATATTTGTGACTGTATGTAGGTGCAGCTGGTTTTTCCTCCGTAGAGTAAAATATGTTGTACGGCAAGTTGATAGTACTAGTGCCTGGACTTTCTTTGAATAATTTATTTCCATATGTTTCGTCTACTCCTAGAGGCGGGAACCAAAGTGTATACCTAACTTTACTTCTATCTCCTAGCTTTACAGGAATCGGTGTAACGCTGTCCGAAGTTATAACCTGCTCATCGCCGATATCAAAAGAGAACTTTAATCCGGTTGCGCCAGCGCCAGTGCCATCGGTTTGGGCTGCAATTCCTTCTGCGTCTGCTGTCACTTCACATGTACCGAGATTATTATTTACGCTATATACAGTACCTATCAGCGTAGTTCCCTGCGTCACTTTCATGAATCTGCACACATATTCACTTATTTTCTTCTTAGCGACTTTGTTGAATGGCCGTACTGTGAAGGTTCTATTTAGATCCGCCCCAGTCCATGTCAAATCCCCTATAGTTCTTGAGTCTGTAAACACACACTTCAGTTTATTGTATTTGTCTGGTATAGTAGTCTCCTGTTCTATCATAAATAGACCAGTCGATTCCCAATACTGCGTTGTGTTTTCTGTGATATATCCTATCCACTGTATAAGACCAAACTGATCGGGTAATTTAGGATGTAACTTGTCACCGAATTCAAAATTTGCGTTATCCCAAAAGTCTACGCCTTTCACAATCTTAGTATTATAGGTGCTGGAAGTGGAGAATATTTGTGTAGATGAAAGGGCTTCTGCTGCGGCAGTGCCGGAGTCACCCGTAATAGCATCGGTAATTGTTTGACTATTAATTCTATCCGAAGAGACGAATTCGCATACTGGGCCGTCTCCACCGTTTAACCAAGGCGGGTCACCCAATATAGACTTTGAGTTGTCTATATAATCTTGCATAATTACCATAGGCTCAATGCTTAGTAATAGACCAGGACGCTTAGTTAACTTCGTTCCTGTGGAAACTAAAAATTGAACTTTAGAGTCAGCCAGATTTTTTAAATCGATTGATTGTCCTCTAGTTTCGAGATCGTCATTAACAACGTTGTTGGCCAGAGCGCCAGTATTTCTAAGACCCCTAAGAGGCTCTATATCCGCTAAACTGAATCCGGTCTTCTGGCCGAATTCGTTCAAATTAACAGATATATCGTTTAGTACGTTCGAGATTCCTTGATCCGAATCACTTAGATCGGATAAATTTCTGTCTGCTCTAAGGCCGAACTTTGTATATTTTCTATTCCTACTCATATTAAATCCGCTGTAGTTGGGTTTTCTCTATTCTTAGTATTTATAAATAACATATAACGCATTCGGAGAAAGGTATGGCACGTAAAACGCGCATTGTAATAGATCAAGGCACAGACTTTTCTAAGGTGATTGATGTGAAATCAGGTAATACAGCTTTCGATCTAACTGGATATACGGTGGCAGCTCAGATGAGAAAGAACTACGCATCTACCACACCCACTGCTACGTTCACTGCGACACATAACGATGCCCTAGGTCAAGTTACACTATCACTGGCAAACTCTATTACGGCTGCTTTACAGCCCGGCAGAGAAATGTTTGATGTTGAAATTACTTCAAC
>Ga0209502_10001107_pt1 | contig 26299 bp, 27 predicted proteins | sample ArcticOcean_MG_C_10_FD_187442 | JGI IMG/M metagenome (GOLD analysis project Ga0209502, IMG submission 187442) | Marine microbial communities from western Arctic Ocean - ArcticOcean_MG_CB11_90 (SPAdes) (version 2) | ecosystem: Environmental > Aquatic > Marine > Oceanic | place: Arctic Ocean... | reverse complement strand
ACGATGACTTATTCTATTTTTTAATTCAGGCGAAAGTTCTGCGGCTGACTGATCAGTTTTGTAATCCATAAAGATTGGGTCATAACCAAAACCATTATGGCCTCTCCTTACTTTTAGAATTTCTCCTTGCCAGATTCCTTCAGTAACAATAGGTTGTGGATCAGAAGGACTTCTAACAAAGACAATTGCACAATAGTAATGAGCACGACGATTTTCCATATTATTTAAATCATCAAGTAATTTATCATTATTGTCTTCATCATTCCTATTTTCTCCAGCAAAACGAGCAGAAAAGACACCAGGTTGTCCATCAAGAGAGTCAACACAAAGCCCAGAATCATCTGCTATTGCAGGAAAATTTGTTTCTTTAGATGCAAATCTTGCTTTAACTAAAGCATTTTCAATGAATGTATTAAAAGGCTCTGCACAAGATTTAATACCAAATTGAGATTGTGGAACAATCTCAATGGGCAGCTCGGAAAGCAGGGCTTTGATTTCAGCTAACTTTTTTTCGTTACTTGTTGCTATAACAATTTTTGTCATTTTTTAATCTACAAAATAAGAGAATTTTGTATAACAGTTAATTGTTTTATGCCCTGTTCGGCCATATCAATCAAATTATTCAATTCATCACGAGTAAATGCTTCACCTTCAGCAGTTCCTTGAATTTCAATAAATTTTCCACCACCTGTCATTACAATATTCATATCGGTATCACATGTTGAATCCTCAGCATAATCTAGATCAAGTAGAATATCTGAGCCTTTGACCCCAAGCGATATGGCGGCAATAGAATCAATGATAGGCGAATCTTTTATAATTCCTTTAGTGATAATATTTTGAATAGCATCATACAATGCTATATAGGCACCAGTAATACTTGCTGTTCTAGTCCCTCCATCGGCTTGAATAACATCACAATCAATTTTAATTGTTATCTCTCCTAATTTTTTTAGGTCAATAATTGATCTTAAACTTCTTCCTATTAATCTTTGAATTTCCTGTGTTCTTCCAGATTGCTTTCCTTTTGCAGATTCTCTTGCCATTCTTGTTGACGTTGATCTAGGGAGCATGCCGTATTCTGCTGTAACCCAACCTTGATTTTTACCTTTTAGGAATGAAGGGACGTTTTCCTCAACACTGGCAGTGCATATGATATGAGTATCACCACACTTAATAAGAACCGAGCCTTCCGCATGTTTAGTAAAATTTCTTATAATTTCTATAGAACGTAGCTCATTATTTTTTCGTTGAGATGATCGCATGCAATTCCTTTAGTTTAATCCATTAAAAATTGATTATAATCTATTGGCATCTTTTAATATAAGTTGATTTATATTCCACTGCAAAAAAAGTTTATAACCACAATAGAGATTAGATTGTTAAAATAAATAAAATATTTATTAAAGAGTAATTATGATTTCAAGTATGACAAGTTTTTTCTTTGGAGAATACGAAACAGAATACGGCAATTTAGTGCTCGAGATTAAAACTTTAAATAGCCGCTATTTTGAGCTTCAATTGAAGCTAAGCGAGGACTTGAAAACTCTTGAACCAAAAATACGAAACCAAATTGTAAAAAGTATTAGTCGGGGTAAAGCTGATTATAAAATTTATCTAAAATCAGTTGACGATGACCTAGATCCAAAAAATATAGATTTTAAAGAGATTAAAGATTTGATTAAGATTTCAGAAAAAGTTGCGTCATTTATTAATTTGCCTCAACCAATCAGTCCTCTCGAACTAATGCGGTTCGCCGGGGTAAAAAAAAATAAATTAGAGGTAAAAAAAATAGAAAAAGTGCTTTTAGTGTTCGCACAACAGGCTCTTGATAAGCTAGTAATAGATCGACAAAGAGAAGGAGCAAAGATAAGAAAAATTATCATAGCTAAATTAAATTTAATAGAAAAATTAGTGTTAAAGGTAAAAAAAATTATGCCATTAACGATTAAGTCTCACCAAAATAAAATTAAAACTAAATTTAAAGCTGCATTAATTGATATTGAACAAGATCGTTTGAAACAAGAATTTCTAATTTTTGTTCAAAAAGGAGATGTAGAGGAAGAATTAGATAGATTAGGAGCACATATTTCTGAATTAAGAAGATTGCTTGATAAGTCTGAGCCTGTTGGGAAGAAAATAGATTTTTTAATGCAGGAATTCAACAGGGAAGCAAATACACTAGGGTCTAAATCAATCTCAATAGATATTTCAAAAATATCAGTTGATCTAAAGGTTTTAATTGATCAAATTAGAGAACAAATACAAAATATAGAATAGATTATGAAATTATCTAAAGGAAATTTATTTATTATTACGGCTGCATCTGGTGCAGGTAAAACCTCTTTGATTAAGGCTTTGGTGTCTGATAACCCCAATATAAAAGTCTCCATATCATTTACAACAAGGAAGCCAAGAGTTGGTGAAAAAGATGGAGAAGATTATTTCTTCTTAGATGAATTTAGTTTTAAAAAAATGATGGATAATAATGATTTTTTGGAAATGGCAAAATGTCACGGGGCGCTATATGGAACTTCAAAGTCAACAGTAACAAAAGCCATTGAGAAAGGCGAAGACATTATTTTAGAGATTGATTACCAAGGGGCATTTAGTGTTAAAAAATTATTTCCAGCATCCATTAGTATTTTTATAGTCCCACCATCAATTAAAGATTTAGAAGAAAGACTTCATAAGCGTGACCAAGATAGTAAAGAAGACATTAAGTTGAGAGTTGCTGCTGCAAGGAATGAAATGAGCCATTTAGAAAAATTTGATTATGTTACAATTAATGACGATTTTAAAAAAGCTTTGTTCGAACTTAAAACAATTATAAATTTTGAACCAAAAGCTGTTAGTTTAAAAACAGAAAATCAAATTTTAAATCATAAATATCTAATTGATGAGTTAAAAAAATAAATTAAAGGATAGTTTAAATGGCAAGAATTACAGTTGATGATTGTTTAGAGCAAATACCGAATAGATTCCAATTGACTTTAGTAGCTGCATTTAGATCTAGACAGCTTGCAAATGGAGCAGAGCCACTTATTGATGTTGCTGAATTAAATTCAAATGATAAGCATTCTGTTTTAGCATTAAGAGAAATCTCAGCTGGATTAATTGGTTCTGATATTCTTAAGAAAAGCACAACTTAATAGGATATTTTTTATTAAATATCTTGCTAAATAAATGGCTAAAACCGCTCATAACAATAAGGCGGAAAAACTACTTAAAGTTACTCCCCCTCTTTTACCTGCAGATACACAAGAATCAAAACTTACAATTTCATTAAAGACCTATCTTTCTCAGAAAGAAATTGAATTAATTTGGGAAGCATATCGGTATAGCAATAAAGCCCATATGGGACAAAAAAGGGTAGGTGGAGAGCCTTATATTTCCCATCCTGTTTCTGTAGCATGCATTGCATCTGAATTTCATTTAGATGCAGCCTCAATTCAAGCTGCACTTCTTCATGATGTAGTGGAGGACACTCCTTCAACGGCAGATGATATTAAGAAAAAATTCGGTTCCCAGGTTGCAAAATTGGTAGATGGTTTGTCAAAGCTAGATAAAATTTATTTTGCTGACGATACGGAGGCACAGGCAGAGAATTTTAGAAAAATGTTATTAGCAATGTCACAGGACGTTAGAGTAATTTTAATAAAGCTCGCAGATCGATTGCATAATATGCAAACACTTGAACCATTAAAACCATTAAAAAGAAGGAAAATCTCACAGGAAACTTCAGATATATATGCACCAATTGCAAATAGATTAGGATTAAATAATGTTTATCAAGAGTTAGAGGATCTGAGTTTTAAATATATCCATCCTTTGAGACACAAAACGATTATCAAAGCAATTATTGCTAGCCGAGGCAATAGAAAAGAAATTATTGAAAAGACTCTTATTGCAATAAAAGATAAATTAGAAATATCAGAAATAAAAGCAGAAATTACTGGGCGAGAAAAAAATCCTGCAAGTATCCATAGAAAAATGTTAAATAAACATACGAATTTTTCTCAAATTAATGATATTTACGGCTTTAGAATTATTGTGAACAACTTAAATAAGTGTTATCTAACGTTGGGAGTTTTACATTCTCTATATAAACCTATCCCTGGTAAATTTAAAGATTATATTGCCATACCAAAAGCTAATGGCTATCAATCCCTCCATACAACTTTATTTGGTCCATTTGGCATGCCCTTTGAAATTCAAATTAGATCAGAAAATATGCATAAATTAGCTGAGGCTGGAGTGGCAGCTCATTGGTTATATAAAAATAAAGATACTCATGTTACAGAACTTCAACAACAGACCAATCAGTGGTTAAAAAGATTACTAGATATACAAACAGAAAGTAGTGATTCATTTGAATTCTTAGAACACCTGAAAATTGATTTGTTCCCTGACGAAATATATGTGTTTTCACCAAAAGGTAAAATTTTTGCTTTGCCGAAAGGATCAACAACAATCGATTACGCATACGCTGTTCATACTGTTGTTGGAAATAGTGCTATGTCTGCGAAAATCAACCAAGAACTAGTCCCATTGAGAGCAGAATTAACAACTGGTGACCACGTCGAAATTATTACTGCATCTGTTGCGAAACCAAACCCGGCATGGCTTAATTTTATTGTTACACCAAAAGCACGATCACAAGTAAGACTTTATCTTCGATCTGCTGAAAGTAGAGATCTTGTTATTTTAGGAAACAGTATGCTAAACAATGCACTTAAAGCCTTTCATGTTTCCCCTAAATCAATAAAGAAAAAGCATTGGGATAAATTAATTTTAGACTACCATTTGGATTCTAAAGATAATATTCTTATAGATATAGCTTTAGGGAAAAGAATTAATGTAATGGTTGCACATCAATTAACAAGCATCATAGATGGCTCGAAAAAAACAAATAAACAAACAAAATTCTTAGATGTAATTACCATAAAGGGTTCCGAAGGAATGGCAATAAAACTAGCAACTTGTTGCCATCCAATTCCTGGGGACCCGATACTTGGTTTTATCAATAAAGATAGAGGACTAATAATTCATACTAATGACTGCTTAGGTGTCCGAAACTCTAAATTAGATCACGAAAAGTGGGTTGATGTTGAATGGGAGCCAAATCCAGAGAGTTATTTTAATGTTAGTTTAAACTTACTTGTTATAGATGAGAGAGGCGTATTAGCCAAAATAACATCCGTTTTAGCAGATTCAGAAGCGAATATTGAAAATATTTCAGTTGATGAAGGAGATGGAAGCTCATTTTCAAATTTAAGATTAATAGTACAAGTTCGAAATCGTTTACATTTGGCAGATTTAATAAAAAATTTGAGGAAAATCTCTAAAATTAATCGAATCAATCGTGTAAAATCTTTGCATTAAATTAAGGAAATAATTAATGATAATGAAAAAAATAGCAATAAATTCAAAAAATGCACCAGCAGCAATTGGACCTTACAGCCAAGCAATTCGTAAAGGAAGTATAGTTTTTTTATCTGGACAGATTCCGTTAGACCCAAACACTATGGAATTAGTAGAAGGTATTGAGGCACAAATCAAACAAGTATTTGAAAATTTAAACCAAGTTATAAAGGCAGCAGATGCTAGCTTTGATGACGTAGCTAAATTAAATATTTATTTAACTGATTTGTCACATTTTGCTTTAGTAAATGAAGTTATGAAAACTTATTTTACAGAGCCGTTCCCAGCAAGGGCAGCAATAGGAGTCGCATCTCTTCCCAAAGGATCTTTAGTTGAAGCTGATGGATTTTTAGTTTTAGAGTAATTAGGTAATTATTCAAATTGCCAAAAAAAATATTTACAGAAATACAGTCAAAAAAATTAAAGAAATTAGGTATTTTAAATTCACTTGATTTGCTTCTTCATATTCCTATTAGATATCTAGATGAAACAAAAATTGATTTAATAAAAGATATTAGACCAGGATCCATGTATCAAATCGAAGCTAAAATAATTAGTATAGAAGTCTCATACCGACCAAGAAAAAACTTAACTGTGTATGTGCAAGATGTGTCTGGTGATTTAAAGTTAAGATTTATAAATTTTTACCCAAGCCAGATAAAGCAATTTGAAGAAGGTAAGAATTTAAGAGTTTATGGGGAGATAAAATCGAATTCATTTTTATTTGAAATGATACATCCCCAATATGAACTTATTTCAATAGATACTCCGCTCAAAGATTTTTATACGCCTGTTTATCCAGCAACTGAAGGACTATCTCAGAAGTTAATTTTTAAATTAGTACAAAAAGTATTTAAACAAGAAACGCTAAATGAACAGTACCCAGAATATTTTGGAAACTTATATCAAGAAAAAAATCTTCCGTCATTATTGGAAGCATTGAAATCGATTCATAAGCCAAGAAAAGAATATGAAAAAAAATTATTTGATGAAAAAAAGAGTATCTTCCATCAAAGAGTAATTTATGATGAATTACTTGCTCATCAATTCTTTTTTCGTGGCAAATATTATGAAAATAAATCTTATAAATCTAAACCAATTTTATATTCAGATATTATTCAAAAAAAATTTTTAAATAATTTAGAATTTAAATTAACAAATCAACAACAATTAGTATTCTTAGAGATTAAGAATGATTTAAGTCAAAGCTACCCAATGTATAGATTGCTTCAAGGAGATGTGGGCAGTGGTAAAACAGTAGTTGCAGTAATGGCAGCTTTACAAGCCATAAATTCTGGTTTTCAGGTCGTATTTATGGCTCCAACTGAGATTCTAGCAGAGCAACATTTTGAAAAACTAAATTCTTGGCTGACCCCGCTTAGCATTCATGTTGAACTATTAACAGGAAGTATGAAGTCTAAATTAAAAAAAATATCATACGAAAAAATAAAAAGCGGCGAAGCAAAATTAATTGTTGGAACTCATGCATTAATTCAAGAAAAAGTAGATTACAAGAGTATTGGTTTTTATATTATTGACGAACAACATCGTTTTGGAGTAAGGCAAAGATTAGCTTTAAAAGAAAAAAATAAATCAAACAAAGATTTTGAACCACATCAGTTAATGATGAGCGCAACACCAATACCAAGAACATTAGCAATGAATTATTTTGCAGATATGGATATATCAATTATTAATGAAATGCCACCAGGTAGAAAAAGCATAATTACAAAAATTTTTTCAAGTGAAAAAAGAAATCAAATATTAGATACAATTAACCAGAACTGTTTGAGTGGTAATCAGGTTTATTGGGTGTGCCCTTTAATTGAAGAAAGTGAAACTTTGCAGCTTGAAACTGCTGAACAAACATTTAAAGATTTATCTAATTATTTTGTTAATCATAAAGTTGGCTTGATTCACGGACGCCTACCCTCAATCAATAAAAAAGAAATTATGGGAGAATTTAAAAAGAATAAGATTAAAATTATAGTAGCAACAACTGTTATTGAGGTGGGTGTAGATGTTCCTAATGCAACATTAATGGTTATAGAAAATGCGGAAAGGATGGGGCTCTCACAATTACATCAGCTACGAGGCAGAATTGGTCGCGGGGATAAGAAAAGCATTTGTATTCTACTTTATCAGAAAAAATTATCTGATATTGCCAAACGAAGGCTTAAAGTTATATATGAAAATATTGATGGCTTTAAGATAGCTGAGGAAGATCTAAAATTAAGGGGGCCAGGAGAGCTTTTAGGATTAAAGCAAAGCGGGCTTCCTTCTTTGCGTATTGCTGATTTAGATCGTGATCAAGAGCTATTAAATATTGCAAAGACAGATGCAGATCTTCTTTTGCAGAAAAGTCCTAAAGATGTATTAATGCATATAAATCGTTGGCATAGAGACTATCAAGATGTAGGAAGGGCATAAATTAAAAATGTGGAATAAAAATATTCAAATAGATAGTAAATTGAAGTTTTGGCTTTTAGATATGAAATCTTTAAGTTACAGGATTAGAAGTATTGCAAAACTTGAGATCATTCCTGTTAAAACAAGAGTAAGCAATATTTTTGTTAATGAGAAGAAAATATTTGGCAATATAAAGTCAGAGCATTTGTACCTCAGAGAAGTTTTAATTTATGCAAACAAATTACCAATTATGTATGCAAGGACAGTTTTGCCTTCGAAGTATTTGAGAGGTTTTTGGCATAAAATAAAAAAATTGAACAACAAGCCATTAGCAGATATTGTATTTGAAAGAAAAATGATAATACGTTCAGAATTTAAATTTAAGAAGCCGTCTATCAATGACAATTTTTCAAAAAAAATCAAGATGTTGAATTTAAAAAATACTAAAATACTTGCGACGAGACAATCAACCTTCAAAAATAAAAATGAAAAAGCATTGCTAACTGAGGTTTTTTTTAATAATTTTGAGAAATTTGATTATTTAGATGGTTAAATTTAGAACTTTAGTAAGTTTAACTAGAATTAATAAACCAATCGGTATATTTTTATTGCTATGGCCTACACTTTCCGCAATTTGGCTTGCCTCAGAAGGAATCCCTAATATCAAAATATTGATTATTTTTATATTAGGGACAATTTTAATGAGGTCCGCAGGATGTGTTGCCAATGATTTGGCTGATCGTAATCTAGATTCTTTTGTAGAAAGAACAAAAAATAGACCAATTACATCTGGTTTAGTAAGCACTAAAGATGCATCTATATTGCTGCTGATATTGTTAATATTTTCTTTTGTTCTTGTAATTCAATTAAATTATTTAACTATTTTGATTTCTTTTGCAGCACTTTTATTTTCATTAACTTATCCTTTTACTAAACGGTTTTTTGCTATTCCTCAAATATATCTGGGAGTTACTTTTGGATTTGGTATATTAATGGCTTTTTCAGCTATTCAAAATACAATTCCTATAGAGGCTCAAATTTTATTTATATCGAATATTTTTTGGGCTTTCGCTTACGACTCTCATTATGCAATTAGTGACATGGAAGATGATAGAAAATTAAATATTCATTCTGCGCCATTATTATTTAATAATAAAATTATCTTGATGGTCATACTAAGCTATTTTTTAATGTTTTTAGGTTTATCTATTATTGGAATTTTGAAAGAATTTACTATTAGTTTTTATGTTTTATTGGGTTTGGGTATAGCAGTTTCAATGTACGGATGTTTTGAAAGTAGACATATGGATCCATATAAAAATTTCAAGGCATTCTTAAGGAACAATTATGTAGGACTTATAATATTTTCAGCATTCTTCTCCCAAATATAAAAATGTAGTTTGATTAAGGAATAAATTGACATACAGACCTAAAATAGACTAAAATTCGCATCTTAATTTTTTTAATGCAAAATTGGTACTATATATAAAATGAAAACATTTTCAGCTAAATCACATGAAGTTAAAAGAGACTGGCTATTAGTAGATGCTACTGATGCAACTCTAGGCAGGCTAGCAAGCGCAATTGCTCATAGACTAAGAGGGAAGCATAAGGCTATTTATACCCCTCATGTCGATACTGGAGATTATATTGTTGTAATTAATGCAGAGAAGTTAAAAGTTACTGGAAATAAGGCAGATGGTAAAATTTACCACAGACACTCTGGATTTCCTGGCGGCCTTTATTCAACAAACTTTAAAAAAATGCAAGAAAAATTTCCAGGCAGAGCTTTAGAAAAAGCAGTCAAAGGCATGCTACCGAAAGGCCCTTTAGGATATGCTATGGTAAAAAAAATGAAGGTTTTTGCTGGAAGCAATCATAATCATTCGGCTCAACAGCCATTACCAACAACTTTATAATTACAGGATATATCTAATGATAGGTAAATATTATTACGGCACAGGAAGAAGAAAAAGCTCAATAGCGAGAGTATTTATTCACCCGGGTAAAGGAAACATTGTGATTAACAATAAGCCTATGGCCGAATACTTTTCAAGATACACTTCGCAAATGATTATGAAGCAGCCATTGGAATTGACCAATAATACTGCAACATTTGACATTAAAGTTAATGTTATTGGTGGCGGTGAATCAGGTCAAGCCGGTGCTGTGAGGCATGGAATTACAAGAGCCTTAATGGATTACGATATTGAACTTAAACCTGAGTTATCAAAAGCAGGATATGTAACTCGTGATGCTCGTGAAGTAGAGCGTAAAAAAGTTGGGTTACGAAAAGCTAGGCGTGCTAAACAGTTCTCAAAACGATAAATGTTTTGATCGAAAAAAGCCGCCTAAAGCGGCTTTTTTTTTAACAAGATTAAATTATTAACAATGTAGAATGACTAATAGTTATGGATAAAAAAATAAAAGTAAGTATTGTTGGTGGATCCGGTTATACCGGTATCGAATTACTAAGGTTACTATCCCTACATCCCAATATAGATATACATCATATTACTTCAAGAAATGATGCCGGTAAATTTGTATATGACGTTTATCCTTCATTAAGGGGGGTATTAAGCCATAAATTTGTAAACCCTGAAGAGATCCATTTAGAAGAGTCAAATTTAGTGTTCTTTGCAACACCTAATGGTATTGCAATGAAATACGCTAAAGACTTAGTTGGTAAAGGCGTTAAAGTTATTGATTTAGCCGCAGATTTTAGGATTAAAGATGTAAAAGAATGGGAAAAGTGGTATGAAATGCCACATGAATGTCCTGATGTTTTGGAAAAAGCAGTTTATGGACTTCCAGAATTAAATAGAGATCAAATTAAGAATGCCCAACTTGTAGCTAATCCAGGTTGCTACCCTACTGCAATTCAATTAGCTTTAATGCCTTTACTGAAAGAGGGCTTAATAGATCCTTTATCTATCATAGCAGATGCAAAATCAGGCATTAGTGGAGCCGGGAAGCAAAGTCAATCGGGCTTATTGTTATCAGAGGCAAGTGAAAACTTTAAAGCTTATTCGTTAACAGGACATAGGCATCAGCCTGAAATAGAAGAAAATTTAAGTAAAGATTCGTCATTGGGGAGAGTAAAGCTTTTATTTGTTCCTCATCTTTTACCAATAGTAAGAGGAATTCACGCTACAATTTATGTTAATTGTGTTGAAGATTTTGATCCCTCGATTATTTTTGATAAATATTATGGAACAGAGCCATTTGTTGATGTCATGGAAAGAAATACTTGTCCTGAAACTAAATCTGTAAGAGCTTCTAATATGTGTAGAATATCTTTTTATAAAGTACCAGATACTAAACAATTAGTAATTTTGTCTGTTATTGATAATTTGGTAAAAGGTGCAGCAGGGCAGGCAGTTCAAAATATGAATATTATGATGGGATGGGAAGAAACTTTTGGATTGGAATCAATTCCTTTAATTCCCTAATTATGAAAAATTTATCAAAAAAAAGAAATTACAAATTAACTGGGAATACCGCTAGAATCAAAACTGGAAGTATCTGGCCTAGTTATTTAGCAATAGCGATGCTATTTAGTTCGATCGGATTTGGAGGTACATATTATTATTTTGATGGTGGAAAATCTATTAAATTTCTACTGACTATAAATGAATTAAAAGAATTCAACAGCTTAAAAGAAAAAGAATTGCTTGAATTAAAGCTAGAATTAAAGATGTCTCAGATATCATATGAAAAAATTTCTATGAATTTAAGAGAGTCAAAAAAAGAAAATACTGACCTAAAAGAAAGTATTTTATTCTATGAAAAAATTGTAGGAAAAAGAAGATAATTTATGTTTTTTAAGAGAAAAAAGAAAAAATTAGGGGTAATAAATACTTTAATAGATATAGATAATGTTATCAGGGGAAATTACTCCTACTCTGGTGGATTAAGGCTCGATGGAAAAATTTATGGAGACCTAACAGTTGAGGAAGATTCTGGTGGAACCCTTATTATGGGAGAACAGAGTAGAATAAAGGGAAGTGTTGTGGTAGAGACAGCTATTATCGCCGGTGAGATTCTCGGGGATGTTAATTGTTATGGGTATTTAGAATTACAACCGGGTTCTGCAATTGAAGGGGATATTGAGTATAATTTGATAGAAATACATGCAGGAGCAAGAGTCAATGGGCAGCTAAAACAGATAACTAAGGCTCAAATGAATAAAGTACAAAAAAAATTACCATTGAAGAAAGATAAGAAAGATGAAATTATAGGGGATATAAAATGACAACTGAAATTAAAATGCCAACGCCAATTAATTTTACAGATAATGCAGTAAATAAAGTTAAGGAATTAATAGTTGAGGAAGGCTCGCCTGATCTTAAATTAAGAGTATTTGTCAGCGGGGGCGGATGCTCTGGTTTTCAGTATGGCTTTACTTTTGAAGAAGTAATTAATGAAGATGACACTCAAGTGGTTAAGGATTCCGTTACTTTATTAGTAGACCCAATGAGTTTGCAGTATTTAACTGGCGCTGAAATTGATTACCAAGATAATGTTCAAGGATCTCAGTTTGTAATTAAGAATCCTAATGCAACTACTACTTGTGGCTGTGGGTCTTCTTTTTCTGCTTAAAGATTAGGAACATCTCTTCTAAGTTTTCCTGTATATATTTGTCTGGGGCGCCCAATCTTAGAATTATCATTTGTCATCATCTCATTCCAATGAGCAACCCAACCAGCAGTCCTTGCTAAGGCAAATACTGCCGTAAACATAGAGTTTGGTATTCCTAATGCTTTCATTACAATACCGGAGTAAAAGTCTACGTTTGGATATAATTTTTTCTTAACAAAATATTCATCCTCTAGAGCAATTTTTTCTAATTTGAGTGCTAGTTTAAATATAGGATCATTCCTAAGCCCCAGTTCATCTAATATTTCGTGGCAAGTTGCCTTCATTATGATAGCTCTTGGATCCTTATTCTTGTATATACGATGACCAAAACCCATTAAACGAAATGAATCTGTTTTGTCTTTTGCCCTTTTAATATATTCATTAATGCGTTGTTCATTTCTAATCTCACTAAGCATTTTAAGAGTTGCTTCATTAGCTCCGCCATGAGCTGGACCCCATAAAGATGCGATTCCAGCAGCGATACAAGCAAAAGGATTTGCTCCTGAGGAACCAACAAGCCTAACAGTAGAAGTTGATGCATTTTGTTCGTGATCTGCATGCAAAATAAGTATTTTTTCAAATGCCTTAGCTAGAACTGGATTATGTGAATATTTAGTATTAGGACTTGAGAACATCATATTAAGAAAATTTTCTGAATAACTTAACTCCTCTTTAGGGTAAGTAAAAGGCCGACCTTGGCTGTAAGCATAGCTCCATGCAGCAATTGTTGGTACTTTTGCTATTAATCTTTGAGCTGCCAATTTCCGGTGGTTTTGATTGGTAACTTTCATACTTTCATCAAAATAGAATGCAGACATTGATCCTACCACCCCTACCATTACTGCCATCGGGTGAGCATCTCTCCTGAATCCTTGGAATATAGTTTTTAACTGATCATGCGGCAAGCTATGTTCTTTTATTGAATTAATATAATTTGTTTTTTCTCGTGAATTTGGTAATTCACCATTAAAGAGCAAATAAGAAATATCTAAATACTCACATTTTTCAGCTAACTGTTCGATTGGGTGGCCTCTGTGAAGCAACTCTCCCTTTCCTCCATCTACGAAGGTTATTGCAGATGAGCATTCTGCAGTAGATGAAAATCCAGGGTCGAATGTCTTAATTGAGTTTGAATGTAATGTGCTAACATCAATTGCAGCATAGCCCATTGATCCCTCTACAATTGGAAGCTCAATTTCTTTATTATTAATTATTAATTTTGCTTTTAATTTAGCCATATATTTTTATTTATTTATTTATTTGATTGATTAAAAATGTTACCTAAAGTTTTTGTATTATACCTAAACTTAATGGTTTTCTAGGAGAAATGGATTGTGCCAAGAATTCTAGGCCCTGAAGAGCCAGTAATAGCAGGTGAATTATTATATTTTTTTTGTATGCATTTTTTTGCAAGCCAAGCAAACGCGATAGCCTCTACTTGTTGTGAGGGAATATTAAGTTTATCAGTAGTATTAATATTTATTTCAGAAATTTTTTCAAGTCTCTCGATTAAAAATTTGTTTTTACTACCACCTCCACAAACATATATCTCGTCAAAATTACTGCAAAATTTTTGTATAGCTTCATTAATTGTCACAGCAGTTAATTCCAAGAGAGTTCTTTGGACGTCTTGAGGAGAATAATCGTTAATGTTAAATTTATTTAACCAATCAATATTAAATAATTCTCTTCCAGTACTTTTTGGAGGTAACTTTTTAAAAAATAAATCTTTTTTAAATTTAAATAATAAATCTTCAATTAATTCCCCTGATTTTGACCATTTTCCTAAGTTATCAAAGTTTTTATTATGTTGGATTTTTATCCAATGATCTAATAAAATATTTCCTGGTCCACAATCAAAACCAATTATTTTTTTATTAGCTGGTAGATAAGTTATATTGCTTATCCCGCCAATATTAATAATTATTCTATTTTTATTTTTTTTAAAAAAGTATTCGTTATGAAAAGCCGGGACAAGGGGAGCCCCTTGCCCCCCAGCAACAATATCTCTATTTCTAAAATCAGAAACAACAGTTATGTTGGATAGCTCAGCTAAAAGGTTTGCATTACCTAGCTGGACAGAATAACCACTTTTTGGATAATGTCGGATTGTTTGCCCATGGTAACCAATACATTTTATATCTTTAGCATTAAGTTTATATTTTTTAAGAATATTTTTAATGCCCTTTGCTGTAATTTTTGCATGAAGTATAGAAAGATGTATCGAACGTTTAAGATCAGAATGCTGTTCTTTATGAAGTGTAAGAAATTCTTTTTTTGTGTTTGTATTGTATGGAATTTGTAAAAATTCGATTATTTTTATAGTTTTACTGTTCTGGTTAATTAAAACAATATCAATTCCATCTAGACTTGTTCCTGACATAACTCCAAATAAAAGGGATGAATTATTCATGTTATTAATTGTGATCGTTTTATATTTTTATACAAGTATTTGAAATAATAAAAGACTAATTTTTTTAAGTATATAATTGCGATAGAATTAAATTAAATAGAATATTGAGATAAAAATAGTGGATATAAAAGAGCAATTAGAAATAATTAAAAGAGGATCCGATGAGATTCTAATTGAATCAGAATTAATTGAGAAATTAAAAAAAGGAGTTCCTCTTAAAATCAAAGCAGGATTTGATCCAACAGCGCCAGATCTTCATTTGGGACATGCTGTATTGCTAAATAAATTAAGACAATTTCAGGATTTAGGCCACGAAATATTTTTTTTAATTGGTGATTTTACTGGAATGATTGGTGATCCTACTGGTAAAAATGTTACAAGACCACCATTATCAGAAGATGATGTTAAAGAAAATGCTGAAACATATTCAGACCAAGTTTTTAAAATATTAGATAAATCTAAGACACAAATTGTTTTTAATTCAAAATGGCTTAATGATTTAGGTGCTGCAGGTATTGTTAAACTGGCTTCAAGCCATACGGTTGCGAGGATGTTAGAAAGAGATGATTTTGCGAAAAGATATAAAGCTAATCAGCCAATCTCTATTCATGAATTTTTGTATCCATTACTTCAAGGGTATGACTCTGTCGCATTAAAATCTGACATAGAAATAGGTGGAACAGATCAGAAATTTAATTTATTAATGGGAAGAGAATTGCAAAAACAGGTAGGACAAGCTCCTCAATGTATATTAACAATGCCACTTTTAGAAGGTTTAGATGGCATTCAAAAAATGTCAAAATCTTCAAAAAATTATATTGGTATCAATGAACCGCCTGAAATAGTTTTTGCAAAACTTTTATCAATATCTGATGAATTAATGTGGCGGTATATCGTTTTATTGTCTTTAAAGTCATCAGGTAGTATAGGTTCTTGGAAAAAAAGAGTTGATGATGGAGAAAATCCCAAAAATATTAAAGTAGAATTTGCAAAAGAAATTGTTAGCCGTCTTTATGACGATAAAGCTGCACAAAAAGCTGAGGATAATTTTAATTTACGAGCTAAAGGAGATGTTCCAGAAGATATTGAAGAGCATTCATTATTAACTATTGAGCCAGATGGTATAAGTATTCCTCAATTGTTAAAAAAAATAGATTTAGTTTTAAGCACTTCAGAGGCTATTCGACTCATTAAGGGAGGAGGCATTAAAATAAATGGAAATAAGGTAGTAGAGACTAAATTTATCGTATCTAAAGGAGTTAGCTTTATAATTCAGGTTGGTAAAAGAAAGTTTGCAAAAATTAACACTTAGGCGTTTTAACTTTATTCTTTCAATTTGTTGAATATATTGATATAATCCGCATCTGTTATTGGGCCTTTGGCCCTTTTTTGTTTTTAGGACCTTTACTTTAACAAGGAATTAGAAATTGACTATTGATCTTGAGGCGTTAATTGAAAAAAATGTTTCTAAAATGGGATATGAATTAGTTGATTTCGAGATAATTAATAGAGGCGAATTATTGAGAATATTTATTGATAAACCAACCTCAATAACTATTGATGACTGTGTTGCTGTAACTAATCAGCTTAAATATATTTTTACTGTAGAAGAAGAAATAATTTTTGATCGATTGGAAGTTTCATCACCAGGAATTAATAGGGTGATTAAAAAGCTGCAAGATTTCGAAAGATTTAAAGGTGAAAAAATTAAGATAAAAACACGATCGCCTATTGAAGAAAGAAAAAATTTTACTGGGACGCTACAAGGGACAAAAAAAGACTTAATTTTAATAAAATTTAATAATATTTTATTGGAAATTAGCCTAGATAATATTGAAAAAGCCCGATTAGACCTAGATTTTTAGCTAAACGTATGACTGGAGAATAAATAAATGAGTCGTGAGATATTGTTATTAGTAGACGCCCTTGCACATGAAAAAAATGTGGCTAGAGAAGTCATTTTTACAGCTGTGGAATTAGCTTTAGCATCTGCAACAAAAAAAAAGCATGATGTTGGCGTGGATATACGAGTAGAGATTGATCGAGAGACTGGCGAATATGAGGCTTTTAGGTGTTGGACAGTATTGCCTGAAGAAGAGATTGAAAATTCAGAAGCTGAAATAACTATTGAAGACGAAAAAGCTGAAGGAAAAGTTAATAATGAACTTATCAAAGAACTAATTCCTGCTGAAGAGTTCGGTAGAATTGGGGCTCAGGCTGCAAAACAAGTTATATTACAAAAAGTTAGAGAGGCTGAACGTGAACAAATCCTTAAAGACTTTTTAGCTCAAGATGAAAAGTTAATATCTGGTCAAATCAGAAGAATGGAAAGAGGGAATGGCGTTATAGAAATTGGTAGACTTGATGCAATATTGCCGCGCGATCAGATGATACCGAAAGAAAACCTCAGAATAAATGACCGTGTGAGAGCAATTTTAATTAAGATTGACGAAACTGCTAGAGGACCCCAACTAATTTTATCGAGAACCGCCCCAGAATTTTTAATACGATTATTTGAGTTAGAAGTTCCAGAAATAGAAGAAGGCTTACTTGAAATTATGGCTGCATCTAGAGACCCAGGTTTAAGATCAAAAATCGCTGTTAAAGCAAATGACCAAAGACTTGATCCAGTTGGTACATGTGTTGGGATGAGAGGGTCGAGGGTTCAAGCCGTTACGAGTGAATTGGCTGGAGAAAGAGTGGACATTGTTTTATGGTCTATAGAGCCAGCTCAATTTGTCATCAATGCAATGTCTCCTGCGGAAGTATCAAGTATTGTGGTGGATGAAGATAAGCACAGTATGGATTTAGTTGTTGCAGAAGATCAGTTAGCTCAAGCAATAGGAAGAAACGGACAAAATATTAGATTAGCATCTGAACTAACAGGTTGGGAGCTAAATATACTTACTGAAGAGCAATCTGATCAGAAAACAAAAGAAGAGTATTCATCCTCTAGTCAATTATTTATTAAAAAACTTGATGTTGATGAGGATGTTGCAGATATCCTTGTAAAAGAAGGATTTTCTTCTTTAGAAGAGATTGCATATGTACCCATCGAAGAAATGGTTCAAATTGAAGCCTTTGATGAAGAAACTGTTAATGAATTAAGATCTAGAGCAAGTGCAGTAATTCTTACTGCAGCAATTGTAAAAGAAGAAAAAATATCTGAGCCTGCAGCTGATCTTTTAGGTATGGATGGTATGGATCCTGGTACAGCTAAACTTTTGGCTTCAAAAGAGATTGTAACCATGGAAGACTTAGCAGAATTGGCCGTAGATGAATTAATTGAATTAGTCAAAATGGATGAAGAAAAGGCTAAGGTATTGATAATGACAGCACGTGCACCCTGGTTTGTTTAAATAATTTATGGAGTTTTAATGGGAAAATCTAACGTTGAAGAGTTTGCTGCTGAACTAGGCATGCCAGTAGATTTATTGCTTAAGCAATTAAAAAGCTCGGGAGTTGATAAATCAAGCGGTTCAGATGTGCTTAAGGAAGAAGATAAATCGGCATTATTAACATACCTTAGATCTGAGCATGGGGCCTCACTGCGACCAAAGACTAAAATAACGTTAACAAGAAAACAAAATACACAGATCAGAAAAACAGATAGTGAAGGAAGAGCAAGAACAATTCAAGTAGAGGTTAGAAAAAAAAGGACTATTGTTAAGCCTGATCAAAGAAAAGAAAAAGAGTCTGAAAATTTCCCTGAGAATAAATCAATAAAACCTAAAGAAATAGTTGATGATAATCAAAAGAACATAAGGGATGAAGAAGAAAAAAGGCATACTGCATTAGCTGAAGCGCAAGCAGAAGATATAAAAAAGAAGAAAGAGCCAGTAGAAAATAAAAATGAACCACCTCAAGAAGGAACCTTGCACCGACCAGCCTCAAAAGCTGGTGTAAAAGTAGAAAAAGAAAAAAAAGAGAAAAAAAGTAATTGGGTTGATAGAACTATAAAGAAAAGACCAATCAAAAATCGCGGTGGAAGTAATAATTCCTCTGGATGGAGATCTCCAAAGAATAAAAATAAAAATATAGACTCAAATCTAGAGCAAGATTTTGTTGCACCAAGCGACCCTATTGTAAAAGATGTTTTAATTCCAGAGACAATTTCAGTTGCAGACTTAGGGCATAAAATGGCCATTAAGGCTTCTGAGCTTATTAAATCTTTGATGGGGATGGGAATGATGGTTACTATAAACCAAGTCCTAGATCAAGAAACAGCAATGATTTTAGTAGAAGAAATGGGACATAATCCTCAAGCTGCAAAAGAAAATGATCCTGAATCACTTTTAGATAGTGATGAAAGTATTGTGCCACAAATTGAATCAAGACCACCTGTAGTTACTGTAATGGGGCACGTAGATCACGGAAAAACTTCTTTATTAGACTTTATTAGGACCTCGCGTGTTGCTTCTGGCGAAGCTGGTGGCATTACCCAGCACATTGGAGCGTATCATGTGGAAACCGAAAAAGGAGTTGCAACTTTTTTAGATACCCCTGGCCACGAAGCTTTTACAGCAATGCGAGCTCGAGGGGCTAAAGCAACAGATATAGTTGTTTTAGTTGTTGCTGCAGATGATGGGGTAATGCCTCAAACTATCGAAGGAATAAATCATTCAAAAGCTGCAGGGGTACCATTAATTGTTGCGATTAATAAAATTGATAAACCTGATGCTAATTCTGAAAAAGTTAAGAATGAATTATTAGCTCAAGAAGTTATTCCAGAAGATCTAGGCGGAGATTCTATGTTTGTAGAAATTTCAGCAAAAACAGGTCAAGGAATTGATAATTTATTAGATGCAATTCTTTTGCAAGCTGAAATCTTAGAATTAAAAGCACCAATTAATACCCCGGCCAAAGGCATTATTATTGAAGGAAGACTAGATAAAGGAAGGGGCCCAGCAGCAACTTTATTAGTTCAATCAGGTTTTATTAGACCAGGCGATAGTTTGTTAGCAGGGAATGCTTCAGGAAGAATCAAAGCAATGCTGAATGAGGCTGGTAAAAGTGTAAAAGAGGCTGGTCCATCAATTCCAGTTGAGGTTATTGGGCTATCAGAGGTGCCAAAAGCCGGGGATGAATTTATTGTTTTAAGTGACGAGAAAAAGGCACGCGAAATTGCTTTATTTAGGCAGGGTAAATTTAGAGATGTGAAGCTAGCAAAGCAAGCCTCTAAATTAGAAAATGTTTTTGATCAAATGACAGAAGCTGAGGTAAGATTTTTACCTTTGATTATAAAGGCTGATGTCCAGGGGTCAGCGGAAGCCTTAGCCGGTTCGTTGGAGAAACTGTCAACGGAAGAGGTAAAAGTTAATGTAATCCATTCTGCAATTGGAGCCGTTAACGAGTCCGATATAAATTTGGCATCAGCATCTAATGCCGTAATTATTGCTTTTAATGTTAAAGCTGACAGTGGCGCTAGAAAGCTAGCAGATAACCTTGAAGTTGATATGAGGAATTATAGTATTATTTATGAAGCAGTTGATGAGGTTAAATCAGCATTGGGAGGCCTATTAGCCCCTGAACAAAAAGAGAATATTCTTGGACTTGTTGAAATTAGAGAAATTTATAAAGCATCCAAAGTTGGAAATATAGCGGGGTGTATTGTTTTAGAGGGATTAATAAGAAGAAATTCAAATGTACGACTTTTAAGAGATAGTGCCGTTATATTTGAAGGAGAACTAGATTCTTTGAAAAGATTTAAAGATGACATTAGAGAAGTAAAGGCCAATATTGAATGTGGTTTGGCTCTAAAAAACTTTAATGATATTGAAGTCGGCGATAAAGTTCAAGTCTATGAATTAGTTCAAGTGCCTAGGAAATTGTAAGTTAGTGAAAGATTACCCTAGAAGTGATCGAATTAGCCAACAGATTAAAAAAGAGCTAGCAACTTTATTGCAAACAGAAATTAAAGACCCTGCTCTAAAAATGTTAACTATCTTAGATGTTGAGGTATCACCATGCTTGAAACATGCCAAAATATTTATTATTTCTGCTGAGTATGACGAAGAAATTTTTAAAGGCATCAAGAGATCTATGCCATTTTTTAGAGCGCAGCTAGCCAAAAGAATGACGACAAGAGGCATACCTAAATTACATTTCGTTTACGATAAAACGGTAGATGAAAGTATGAAAATTTCAAAATTATTAGCCTCTGTGTTGCCTTCTCGAAAATAAAATAATGCAATTTAAACGACTTAAATTTAATGTCGATGGACTTTTACTTACTAATAAACCACTTGGCATCTCTTCAAATCAGCTAGTATCTAAAATAAAATTTTTATTTTCTGCTAAAAAAGTTGGTCATACAGGGACTCTTGACCCAATGGCAACAGGCTTACTACCAATCTGTTTAGGAGAAGCTACTAAATTTTCGAGCTATCTTTTAAACGCAGATAAAACTTATGAAGGATTAATAAAATTAGGCTATAAAAGTTCGACAGGAGATATAGAAGGGGAGATTACTAAACAAAATATAGATGACATGCCTTCTTTGGCAGAAATAAAAAAAACACTCCATAAATTTATTGGGACAATTAATCAATTGCCCCCAATGTATTCCGCACTTAAATATAAAGGCAAACCTCTTTATTCTTATGCTCGAGATGGGATTAATATTCCAAGGCCTAAACGTAAAGTTATAATTCATATAATTGAATTACTAGAATATCAAGGAGACAAGCTTAGGCTTAAAATAAAATGTTCAAAAGGAACTTATATAAGAACATTAGCAGAAGATATAGGAGATCAATTAGATGTAGGTGCCTATTTGCTAGAGCTGAAACGAATCAATATTGGGGAATTAAGTATTCAAAATGCTGTGAATATTGAGCAGATTGAAAAAACAAAAGATAAAGAAAGAATTAAGCTTTTATTGCCGCCTGAGGAATTATTGAGTGAGTATGAAAAAATAGTATTAAATCTTAATGAAGAAAATGCAATAAAAGATGGAAAGATAATAGAGAAACAAGAAAATATTCCAGGACTATATAGACTATATGGGGGTAACAATGAATTTATCGGTTTAGGGGAAATTGATAAAAATGAAAGTTTAAAAGCTAAGCGACTAAAATCAATAAAAAATTGATTTAAAAACATATTGTTAAATTAGTAAAATGCCGCTAAAATGTGCGGTTCTGTAATAGGAGAATTTTGGATGACTAGTACTGCTATAGAAAAAGCAAAAATTGTAGAAAAATATCAGATAGCTAAAAATGATACGGGATCACCTGAGGTTCAGGTTGCATTAATGACTGATCGTATAACATATTTGACAGGGCACTTTAAAACCAATGCCAAAGATCATCATTCACGAAGAGGCTTGTTAGCGCTTGTTAGCCAAAGACGGAAACTTCTTGATTATTTAAAACGTGAAAGTTTAGAGCGATACCAGGGATTAATTAAAAGCCTTGGGCTTAGAAAATAGAAAAGTAAATAAAATTTTTGAGCCGATTATATGCAATTTTTTGTATGTGTCGGCTTTTTTGTTATTGAAATAAGTATTCGTTATTGAGAAGTGAATAATGGATTTAAATTATAAAAGGATAAATTAAATGTTTAACATAATAAAAAAAAGCATCAAATATGGATCTCATAACTTAACTATTGAAACTGGAGAAATTGGCCGCCAAGCTGATGGAGCCGTAATGGTTAGTTATGGGGATACAGTAGTTTTTGTAACCGCAGTTGGAAGAAAAGAAGCAAAAGAAGGCCAAGAATTTTTCCCACTTACAGTTGATTACCAAGAAAAAAATTATGCTGGAGGAAAAATACCAGGAGGATTTTTTAAAAGAGAAGGTAGGCCTAGTGAAAAAGAGACACTCACTTGCAGGCTTATAGATAGGCCTTTAAGGCCATTGTTTCCAGATAATTTTTATAATGAAATACAAATTGTGGCGACAGTGATGTCTTCTGATAGTGAAATTGATTCCGATATTCCAGCAATTATAGGTGCATCTGCAGCATTGGCAATTTCAGGAATTCCTTTTCATGGGCCAGTAGGAGCTGCAAGAGTAGGCTATATTGCTGATAAGTTTGTCATAAATCCTTCGAAAACAGAAATGGAGCTAAGCGAGCTTGATTTAGTTGTTGCTGGAAGTGATTCTGCAGTGTTGATGGTTGAGTCTGAAGCTAAAGAGCTACCTGAAAAAGTTATGCTTGATGCAGTATTAGAAGGGCATAAAGCAATGCAGCCAGTAATTAAGCTAATAAATGAATTAGCAAAAGAAGCTTCAAAAGATCCATGGGACTGGGCTGCTCCTGAAGCAGATAAAAAATTAATTGATAAAATTGAAAAGATTGCGGTTAATGATTTAGAGAAAGCCTTTGCTATTAAGTCAAAAGGAGATCGATCTGAAAAAATTTCTATAATCAGAGATAAGGTTTTAGATGAGCTTGTAACAGATCAAACAAATACAGCCCAATTAAATCAAATTAAAGACGAGTTTCATAACCTAGAAGCAAAAATTGTTAGGACTAAAATTCTTGATGGTGATCCACGAATCGATGGAAGAGATACACGCACAGTTAGACCTATCGAAATTAGGACTGGCGTTTTACCAAGAGCACATGGTTCAGCATTATTCACTAGAGGAGAAACGCAGGCAATTGTAGTTGCAACACTGGGCGGTGGTCGAGATGAACAAATTATTGATGCTCTTCAAGGCGAATATAAAGATAGATTTATGCTCCATTATAATTTTCCTCCTTATGCTACTGGTGAAACAGGTAGGGTAGGGACTCCAAAACGAAGAGAAATTGGGCATGGAAAATTAGCAAAAAGAGCATTAAGTGCAGCGTTACCTAACAAAGAAGATTTTGATTACACAATTAGATTGGTTTCAGAAATTACTGAGTCAAATGGCTCAAGTTCCATGGCTTCAGTTTGTGGCGGCACCATGGCTATGATGGATGCCGGGGTGCCAATAAAAGATCATGTTGCTGGTATAGCAATGGGGTTAATTAAAGAAGGGAATAGAGTTGCTGTGCTAACTGATATCTTAGGTGATGAAGATCATTTAGGAGATATGGATTTTAAAGTTGCTGGCACTGACAATGGAATAACAGCATTACAAATGGATATCAAGATTACAGGCATTACGACTGAAATTATGCAAGTAGCTTTAAGCCAGGCACGAGAAGGTATAGATCATATTTTGAAAATAATGAAGAAAGCTCTTAAGGGAAGTCGTGAGAGTCTCTCAAAATTTGCTCCACAGATTCTTACGATAAAAATTCATACGGACAAAATTAGAGATGTGATCGGTAAAGGGGGAGCGGTAATTAAAGGGTTGGCTGCAGAAACAGGAGCAACTATTGATATTGATGATGACGGACTTGTTAAAATTACATGTACAAGTGCTGAATCTGGTGAGGCAGCATTAAGTAGGATTAAAGAAATTACTGCTGACGTAGAGGTAGATCAAATTTATGATGGGAAAGTAATTAAGGTTCTTGATTTTGGGGCTATAGTTTCATTATTGCCTGGAAAAGACGGCTTACTTCACATTTCTCAGATTGCACATGAAAGAATAAATGCAGTAAAAGATCATTTATCAGAAGGTGACGAAGTAAAAGTTAAGGTAATAGAGGTGGATGATAAGGGAAGAGTTAGAGTTAGTGCTAAAGCATTAATTGAAGCACCAACTTCTGAAACACCAAAGAAAGATGAAGTTAAAGAAGATTAATTAAATTAAAGGTTTAAAAAAAGCCCAGCTGTGCTGGGCTTTTTTTATTTTGCCATTTGTTTTTCTCTGATTTCATCAAGAGTTTTACAATCAATACATAATGTCGCTGTTGGCCTAGCTAATAGTCTATTTAGTCCAATTTCTTCACCACATGAATTACAATAACCATATTCTTTATTTTCAATATTTAATAAAGTTGAATCTATTTTTTTTATTAGTTTTCTTTCTCGATCTCGATTACGCAGTTCAAGAGCCATATCAGACTCTTGGCTAGCTCTATCATTAGGATCTGCATAAGCTGTTATCTCATCCTGCATATGACTTACTGTTCGATCTATATCACTCCCAAGTTCGAGCTTCCACTCATTCAATATTTTTATAAAGTGCTTAGTTTGTGCTCTACTCATATAGCTTTCATTTGCTTTAGGCTTGTATGAGTTAAACTCTTTTAATCCACCTACTTTTTTTGGTGCAACTGGCTTAGCTACAACTTTTTTAGCTGCTTTTTTTGGTGCAACTGGCTTAGCTACAACTTTTTTAGCTGCTTTTTTTGGTGCTTTTTTTGGTGCTTTTTTTGGTGCAACTGGCTTAGCTACAACTTTTTTAGCTGCCTCTATTGCTTTTTGCATAAGTGATTTTTTCTGAGCCATTAAATATTCCTAAAATTAAAATAATCGCGGTACTTTAACCTTTTTAGGCTTTAATGGGAACCCTTTAGAATATTTTTTGCGCGATTAAGGTATTTTCCATGAGTGTTGCAACAGTCATTGGTCCAACACCCCCTGGCACTGGAGTAATAAAAGCTGCCTTTTCTTTGGCAATATCAAATTCAACATCACCAACAATTTTATTATTATCTAAGCGTGTTATTCCAATATCGATGATAATTGCTCCATCTTTTACCCATTCTCCCTTGATGAAATTGGGAACACCAACAGCAGATACAACGATATCTGCTTGCGATATTTTTTCTTGGACATTTTTAGTTTTAGAATGACATATTGTTACAGTACATTTTGCTAATAATAGTTCTAAAAACATTGGCCTACCGACATGATTAGATTGCCCTATCACTACTGCATCAAGCCCCTCTAAATTTATATTTAAAGTGTTGAGCATTTTAATAACACCATATGGAGTGCAAGATCTAAGAATTGGAGTTTTTATTGCCAATAATCCAATATTATGAGGTGTAAAGCCATCAACATCTTTTTTTGGATGAATTGCAGCAATTATTTTTTCTTCGTTAATATGAGGAGGTAGTGGCGACTGAACTAAAATTCCATCAACATCTTTATCTTGATTACACTCATTAATTACTGATAATAATTCTTCTTCTGAAATATCATCATTTAAATTATGAGAAATAGATCTAATACCTGTTTTTTCACAAGCCATTATTTTTCTACCAACATAAATTTTAGAAGCAGGGTTTTCACCTATTAAAATGACTGCTAATGTTGGCGCACTATAACCTTTATTTTTACGAGCAATGATTTCTTCTTTAATTTTATCTAAAAGATCACTGGCGATGGCTTTACCATCAATAATTTTTGCTGTCATCTGTTTAATATGAAATGATATAAAAGAATTATTTTAGCAGAATAGAATAGAATCTAAAATCAATTAAAATTACTAATACATTAAGATTATCTTATAAAAAACATTAATAAAATTGCCAATGTATAATATAAAAAATTAAAACATGTTTGACCAAAAG
>Ga0209502_10001099_pt1 | contig 26386 bp, 30 predicted proteins | sample ArcticOcean_MG_C_10_FD_187442 | JGI IMG/M metagenome (GOLD analysis project Ga0209502, IMG submission 187442) | Marine microbial communities from western Arctic Ocean - ArcticOcean_MG_CB11_90 (SPAdes) (version 2) | ecosystem: Environmental > Aquatic > Marine > Oceanic | place: Arctic Ocean... | reverse complement strand
ACTGAAAGTTAGGCTTTAAGTCTATTAAATATTAAATCAGCAGCTTTCTCACCGGAAATAAAAGCAGATTCAACTCTAGGGCCTTCCATGAAATCTCCGGCTATAGCTATTGGATCAATTGGATCAATTTGATTACCTTTTGCAATATTTTTAACTTTCGCATATTTCCAAATATGCAGTTTATTATAAATTATTTGATAAAAATTAGAATCTTTAGATGGTAATAATACTTTATTCACTTCTTGTAATATTTCATTTTGTATAGATAATTTATTTTTATTTAAATTTTGATTTGAATAAAGAGGATTAGCGTGGATTGTCCAACATGTATTGTTATTACTAGAAGCCATCCAATTAATAATTTTTTTATTATTAGAAAAATCAAAAAAGGAAGGAATATCCTCAGGAACTTTATTATAGGCTATCATTAAGGCAATACATGAATCATAAGACGCTTGTGACAAAGTTTTGGTAAGTGATGGAAATTTTTTAAGTAATTCAATATTTTGTGGAGATGGTAATGTAGAGATAACTGCGTCATATACTTCAATAGTTGAAGTGTTTTCATATAAAACATTAATTTTTTTATTACTTCTATATATATTAATAACTTTATGATTTTGTTTAATAATAAGATTACTTGATAATCTAATTAAAAAATTTCTCATAGTTGGAAAACCTCTATATTGTTCTGGAATTTTTTTTTCAAATCTTTTGATATAATTATTACAAAGTCCCTTTTTAATTATTTTTTTAAAATTTTCCGATCTAGCTGTAAAAAATTGTGCACCATGGAAAAAACAAAAATCATTATTTCCCTTTTTATCTATACGTGTTGATATTCTTCCACCTATAAAATCAGCTTTATCAACAATAGTTGATGATAAGCCATAAGATTTTAGCTTTAACGATGCTGCAATTCCTGCTATTCCTGATCCTATAATAAGTATTTTTTTTGACATGAAAGACCTTATAAAAACAATAGTTTATTTTCTAGGATTAATAACTAATATGAACAACCAAATTATAAAAGCTGAATTTATACTAGAAAAATTTCAATTTGAAAATAATTTTTCTATACCTTCTGTAAAAAATATGAATGCAGAATCTGTAGTCAACATATATGAAGCAATGAGAAGTTTTTTCCCCACTTATCATAATATAGAAAAAAAAACAATTGTAGCTCCTAGACTAGAAAATATATTAGAAAATTTTGATGCTTTATTTTTAGATGCATTTGGAGTTTTAAATACAGGTTCTTCCTTAGTTCCAGGTATTATTAAGACAATAGATAGAGCTAGAGATATGGGAATAACACTTTTGGTTGTCACAAATGGAGCAAGTAATAACACCTCTAAAAAAAGGGAGCAACTTTCAATATTAGGCCTTGAGTTCTCAAATGATGAAATAATTTCTAGCCGAGAAGCAGCAGAAATATTTTTATCCTACAATAAACCAGATGGTCCCTTAGGTGTAATGGGTAATATTGGAAATCACTTTGAAATTCCTGACTTGCAATGCATCGAATTAGAGCAAGATTATTCTAAGTTTGATGAAATGAATGCATTTATACTTTTAGGTACAACACAATGGGATACGGTCTGGCAAGATATGTTATTAAATTCATTAAAAGATAATCCAAGACCATTATTTGTAGCAAATCCAGACATAGTGGCTCCACATGAGACTAAGTTTAGTATTGAGCCAGCTTATTTTATATCCCACTTAATTGCGAATGGAGTTCATCTTCCTTTTTGGCTTGGCAAACCTTTTCCAACAATATTTGAATTGGCGATTAATAGAATTACAGAACTTTCAGGTAGGCATATACCTCTTTCTAGAATAGGAATGGTAGGTGATACTTTACATACAGATATATTAGGGGCTAATAGCATAGGGCTGAAGTCAGTTTTAATGACTAAATATGGTCTTTTTAGAAACGAAAATATTGCAAAGATGATAAAAAAAACAGGTATTATTCCTGATTTTATTGTTGAAGGTCCATAACTTATGAATAATTTTATTAATAATGATTTAATTTTTGAAAATATTTATTTTTCATATAACTCAATAAAAAATAAAAAATACATATTTGAAAATTTAAATTTAACAATAAAAAATGGATATTTTACAAGTATAATAGGTCCTTCTGGATCAGGTAAAACTTCTCTACTAAAATTAGCTTCAGGACTTCTAGAAACTCATAAAGGTATAATAAAATTTGAAAATAATAAACTGATTGATATTGTAAAAAATATTACTTTAGTTCAGCAGAATGTTTCTTTGATGCCATGGCTAAATGTATATCAAAATATAGCATTTGGCATTCAAAATAATATTCAAAATTTAGATAATGAGATAATAAAGATTATAACTGATGTTGGTTTAGAAGGTTATAGTAATTTTTTCCCTCATCAGTTATCGGGAGGAATGTTACAGAGAGTTGCGATTGCAAGAGCTTTAATTTTCAAGCCAAAACTTCTTCTATTAGACGAACCCTTTGGTGCTTTAGATAACTTGAGTAGGGAACTAATAGCGTCAGAACTCGTTGCAATAATAAAAAAGGAATTAGGAACTGTTCTTATGGTCACTCACTCAATTGAAGAAGCAGCTTTATTAAGTGATGAAGTTCTTATAATGGGAGGTAATCCATTAAGATTAATAAAGAGATGTATTCCTCCAAAGTTAAATGGTTTTAAATCATGGCAGAAATTAGGTCTTAGAAAATCATTAGAGGTAGATAGCTTCCAATATTATTTAAAAATAATAAGAGAAAAGTCTTATGAAATAATTGAAAAAGGAATTTAATTTTGAGTTATAAAAATAAAACAATTTTAGTTACAGCGTCAGCTAAGAGATTAGGAAAGTACATTGTAACTGATCTAGTAAAGGCTGGCTGGGATATAGCTATACATTATAAAGAATCAAAACTTTTAGCCGAGGAAACAGCTCATGATTTAATTAAAATTGGAGGTAGAGTAAGCTTATATCAAGCTGATTTGTCAAACCAATCTGAGATTGAAAAATTAATAAATAGTGTTAAAAAACTTAATTCAAAATGGACAGGTTTAATAAATAATGCTGGTTTTTTTAATTATGACAATGGGACAAGTTTTAATTTTAATAATTTAAATAACCACATGGCAGTTAATTTTACGGCACCAGCTCTTTTAACGCAGGCTTTAGCAAAATTTATACTTGAATGTCAAAAAGAAGATAAAAGTTTGCAAGGTGTAGTAATTAATATTTTAGATGCAAAAATTTTTGGTTTAAACCCAGATTACTATAGCTACACATTATCTAAACAAGCGATGTACGGTCTTACTAAAATGTCTGCTCTTTCATACGCATCGGCTATAAGGGTAAATGGAATTGCTCCGGGTATTACTTTACCCGCTCCAGGACAAGACCAAAAATCATTTGAAATATCGCACAAACAGAACTTACTTAAATCTTCTTCTACTGTAGAAGAAGTTTTAAATGCAATTCAATTTTTAATTAAGTCAAAATCTATCACTGGACATGTAACACTTCTTGATGGAGGAGCGCATCTTGCGCCTCCAAGAAGAGATGTTGGGCTATAATCATATTTTTATAATGGAGAAATAATGTTAAAACATAGAAAAAGAAAAATATTTATTAATAATCTCCAATTAATGGCATCTGTTGGAGCTTATGATGATGAAAAAAAACATAAGCAAAAAATTATTGTAGATATGGAAATTTATCTTACAAATCAATCAGAAACGCAAAAAGACGAATTATATGAGACGCAAGATTATAGTCAGTTTAGAAAAATTGTTTATGATATTGTTAATAGTAAACATTTTCAATTACTTGAAATTTTAACTAATAAAGTTCATTTAGAAATTATTCAAAACGAATTTGTTATTGGAGCAAAAATTAAAATCACGAAGCCTGATATTTTTTCTGATTGTGAGGTTGCTTATGAATTATCGAATATTTAAAAATTATCTTTTTGTAGGCGGATTTGTTTAAATATTTCTTTAGGGTTGTTTGTATTTAAAGCAATTGAAGTAGTAAAAGAACTGTCATCCGCTCTTAAAAAAGGATTAATTTTCTTTTCTTTTCCTAATGAGAATGGAATTGTAGGAAGTTGTTTTTCTCGTTTGTGATTAATGTCAGTATAAGCTTGTTTTAATAATTGGTTATTTGGATCAATATGAGTGGAAAAATTAGCATTAGATAACGTATATTCGTGACCACAATACACCAAAGTATCGTCAGGGAGCGATCTTAATGTAAGAAGGCTATTCCACATCTGTTCCATTGTTCCTTCAAAAACTCGACCGCAACCTAAATAAAACATTGTATCTCCAGAAAAAAGACATTTTTGTTCTGGCAAGTAAAAACAAACATGGCCTAATGTGTGACCTGGGGTATGAATTACTTTGGCGTCTGCGCCAGCTATAGATACAATATCATCATGTGATACGAAAATATCCACATTCGAAATATAATCCTTTTCATAAAAAGGAGCAATTAACTTTGATCCCCATTGCTTTTTTAGTTCTGCATTACCACCGGTATGATCGTTGTGGTGATGTGTATTAATAATTTGATCTAAATTCCAATTTTTATCTTTCAATACTCTAGTTACCGGATCAGCTTCACCAGGATCAATTACAGAGGTAATATTTTCTTTATCATTATGTAATAAGTAGATATAATTATCTGATAAAGCACTAATTAGTTCTATGTGAATCATTTTTTCTCTATTTCAAATGTGTTTTAATATTAGATTAAAAAATTTATTAATCAAAATAAAACATATTTTTAGAATAAAGATAATCAAAAAGTTTATTTTATTAAATTTAAGTATATAAATATAAAATATATTATAAAGGAATATGATGAATAATTTAGAACTAGATGCTCTTCGTAATAAAATTGATGATATTGATATTCAGTTGTCAAATCTGATAAAAGAAAGACAATCTTTAGCATCAAAAATAATGAAAGCAAAAAAAGGTGATTTTCCGTTTGATCCAGAAAGAGAAGAAAAATTAATAAAAAAAATAGTAACTTTTGGTTTAAATAAATTCTTAGTTGAAAAAATATGGCGTCAAATAATTTCATCCAATTTATCATTGCAAAAAAAAATTAAAATAGGTATTGCAGGGAATGACGATGAGATTAAATCAGCTTATTTAGGGCATTTTGGAAATTACTTTGATACGACTTGTTTTTTAAGTGTTGTAAGCTTATTGGCTTCGCTAGAAAAAAAAGATATTGAGATAGGCTTTATTAATAATGAAAGTATTAAAAAGCTAAATGAACATAATGATATTAAAGTTAATTTTGAAATAATAGCTAATGTACCCTTATATAAAAGCTCTGATCAAAAAGAATATAATATTATTAAACTTAAAACTAATTAGCTAAAGGATATTTGTTAATGTTAGGTCCATCTGCTAAAAGCAGTATAGAAAAATTAGAATCTTACAAGCCCAATTTTGGAAATGGTAAAGTTAAAAGTTTAATTAGACTATCTGCAAATGAAGGTGCGTTAGGCACTTCCTCAAACGCTATTAAAGCTATTAATTCTTTTTCAACGGATTTAAATAGATATCCTCCTCAGATAAGTGAAAATTTAGTGGATGCAATTTCAAAAAGATATTCAGTGGATAGAAATAAAATTATTTTAGGAAATGGTTCAGATGAATTAATTTCAATTTTAGCACAAGCTTTTTTAAGTTCTGAAGACGAAGCTATTTATACAGAATATGGTTTTTTACAATTTCCTCAAGCAATTTCAATTACAGGGGCAAAGGGTATAATAGCGAAAGATAATAAATTAACAGTCAGTGTCGATAGTATATTATCTAATATCACAAAAAAAACGAAGTTAATTTTTCTTGCTAATGCAAACAACCCGACTGGTACTTTTATATCAAAAGACGAAGTGATTAGGCTACATAAATCCGTACCATCAAATGTTTTACTAGTTTACGATGCAGCCTATAGTGAATTTATTACCCATGATGATTATATTGATGGAAGTGAATTGGTTGATAATAGTGAAAATGTTATAATGCTGAGAACATTTTCAAAATTACACGGTTTAGCTTCCTTACGTTTAGGTTGGGGATATTGTTCTAACTATATTCTAAATAATTTAATGAAAGTAAGAGGTCCATTTAGTGTTAATTTAGCTGCCATTTTGGCGGGAACTGCAGCAATAAATGATATAGGCTTTCAAAATAAATCTATAGAACATAATATAAAATGGATGAGTTGGTTAGAAAAAGAATTAAAAAAATTAAATTTATCCTTTCAGACATCTGTAACAAACTTCTTGCTTATAAAGTTTTCCAATGAAACGAAATTTAATGCTCAAAGTGCAGAGAAATTTTTAGCAAGCCGAGGTATTTTAGTAAGAGGAATGTCGGTATATAACTTGCCAAGTTACTTAAGAGTTTCATTGGGTACCGAAGAAGAAAATAGGACCTTAATTAAAGAATTAAAAAGTTTTTTAGAAAATTAGTAATGGCTTTAGTTTTTAAAAAAATATCTGTTATTGGCTTGGGCCTTATTGGCACTTCAATTCTACACGCTATTAATGCAAAAGAAGATAAAGATATTGTTACTTTGGCATATGACATTAATCCTGACCATAGAGATGTAGTATTAAAAATGAATATTGCATCTTTTGTTTTTAGCAAAATAGAGGATGCTATTAAAGATGCTGATTTAATTATTCTGTCTATACCTGTTGGATCAATGAGTGATGTAGCAAAACTAATTGCTCCTTTCTTAAAAAAATATGCAGTAATTACAGATACTGGTTCAACTAAACAATCAGTAATCAAAGATGTTACACCACATTTACCAAATAATGTTTATTTCATCCCCTCTCATCCACTTGCAGGAACTGAATATTCAGGACCAAAATCTGGATTTGGTACTTTATTTGAAAATCGTTACTGGCTTATAATATCCGATAAAGAAACAAAACAGACAAAACAATTAAGAAGTTTTTTTATAAAGTTAGGATCACTCGTAGAAACTATTAATATGAGTTATCACGATAGGATTTTAGCAATTACGTCTCATTTACCTCATCTAATTGCTTATACCATAGTAGGGACAGCATCAGACTTAGAAACAGATTTAAAAAATGACGTAATTAAATTTTCAGCTTCAGGATTTAGAGATTTTACTCGTATTGCCTCATCAGATCCAATAATGTGGAGAGATATTTTTATTCATAACTCTGATGCAGTCTTGGAGATGCTTCAAAGATTTAATGAAGACTTATCTGATTTACAAAAAGCAATTAGAAAAAAAGATGGAGAAAAGCTTCACTCATTTTTTTCAAGAACAAGATTAATTAGAAAAAAAATAATAGATGCTGGTCAAAGCTAATTAAATAACGTGAAAATTTAAAATTTTAATTTTAGAAATGGCTATTAAGAATTTAGAGTACTCAATAAATATTAACGAAAAAGTTTCGAATGAATGCATCCAATTACTTATATCATGTTTTTTTGGAGTTATAGGATGTGTAATAATTTCAAAGTTAGGCATTTGCGCTTTAAATTCTAAAGCTGCTCTAGGCATATGATAGTTACTGGTAATAAGAATAAATGTTTTGATATTATTCTTTTTAGTCCATTTAAGAGTTTCAATTGCATTAGAATGAGTGTTTTTTGATTTATTATCGAGCTCTATACAACATTTTAAAAACATATTTAAAGATTTATTCTTTGGTAATAGCTTTTTTACGTTTGATATTGTAAATCCTTTGCCTGTTCCGCTGATTAGTAATTTAGTATTAATTATAGCTGAACTTTCTAAATTTTTAATTATTTTTAACCCATCTCTAATTCTATTAGATCCGCCAGTTAAAATAACAATATTAGATGCTCTTTTTGGAGAATATTCTTTGAGGGATAGAATTTTTTCTTGATAATTAAATAAACCAATAAAAAAATAGATTATAATAGTTATGAAAACTAAAGAAAAAAAAGTTTTATAAATAGATTTTATCATATAAGTCATCGCTTTAATTTTGTTTTAAACATGTTGGCAAAAAATTAATGCTTAGTATACAATAAATAAAATTTTATGATTTTATAAGGAATATTTTTAAATGAATGAAACATGTAAATCATGTGGAACAGTGTTTGATTTAGACGAGAAGATATTATCAGACAAGATTCATTGGCTAAAGTGTAGCGTTTGCAACGAAAAATGGAGCGTATCTCTTGAAAAAAATAGAATAATTTCTGAAGAAAAAATAGAAAAAACCTCTATAAATAATTCACATAATGATGAAATTAATAAGGTTAAAAGTGAATTAGCGTCAATAAAATTAGTAGTTGAAAACAAATCAAAACAAATGTCCAATATAAATAATCCTATATTAGAATTAAAAAATAAGTCTGTTTCTGAAATAGCCGCTGAGCTGTCAGCTTCCAAATTAAAAACAGATAATTTGAAGGTAATTGAATCGATAGAGCAAAAAAAGAATACAAATCAAAATAATAAAACTAAAATCAAAAAAGTAAGGCTTTTTCCTTTGGTTTTAGTTTTGTTTTTTTTAGTCACAGGTGTTTCAGTATTTTTTAGATCACCTATAATGAGTTACAGTTACGTATACTTTCCAATGCTTACTGAAAAATACTCAAAAAAAATTAATAGTTTCTTTAATTTTATAAAATTACCAGTTTTTGCAGAATTAAGTCACATTGAAATAATTGATTTTGGTGCTACCTTTCAGAATAACGATGTTAAATTTTTTGGAATTCTTATAAATAATACATCACGGCCAATTTTGGCTCCAAAGATTAAAGTTCTAGCCGTAACAGAAGATGGAAAAATTGTTGTTGAAAAAATTATTCCAATAACTCAAAAAATCTTAATGCCATCTTCTAAGATTGAATTTTATGATATAGTTAAAATGAATTTTAAAAAAGAAAATATAAGCGTTAGAGCAACAATTCTAAAGGAAATATTTGTATATTAAACAAATTTTATTAGTTTTTCTTTTTTAATTAATTTTTCAATAATTTCAGTTTCTTTAATTAAGTAATCCTTATTATTATATATAAAAACTTCATTAGCATTAGATCTCGCATTGTAATTAGAACTCATTACTGAAGAATATGCACCAGTAGTCCTAATAGCTAAAAGCGCGTTATTTTCAACATTGTTAATTTCTCTATTTAAAGCTATGTAATCCCCAGTTTCACAAATTGGTCCTACTATATCAGCAGTAATTGTGTGACCATCGTTTTTATTCACTGATTCTATGCCATGAAAGGCATCATACAAGGTTGGTCGAATAAGATTATTCATTGCAGCATCCACTATAATAAAATTCTTATCATTTGTTTTTTTGTTTCTTATGACCTTTGTTACTAGAATTCCTGCTTCAGCTATTAAACTTCGTCCAGGTTCAAAACTTAAATTATAATCAGAATTTATAAATAAATCAGAAATTATTTTTTTATATTTAGAAAAATCAGGAGGTATATTATTATTATAATTTATACCAATCCCACCTCCAAGATCTAAGCTTGGAACGTTAAATTTTTGTTTTTTTAAATCATCAGCTAAACTTTTAAGGTTTGAGTATGCTTGAGAAAAAAAATCAAAATCAAAAATTTGTGATCCGATATGAACAGCTAAACCAACGGGATTTATATAATCTAAGTCATGAAGTTTTTGATATATTAATTTTACATTTTCAAAGTTAATTCCAAACTTTGTACTTTTATCTCCAGTAGATATTTTTTTATGTGTATTTGGAGCAATATTAGGGTTTACTCTAAGACATATATTTGCATAAATTTTTAGTTTAGATGCTATTTTATGGATGTCATCAAGCTCTTCTTCAGATTCAATATTAAATTGAAGCACATTATTTTTTAAAGCAAATTCAATTTCAGAATTTTCTTTGCCCACACCTGAAAAAATTATTTTCTTAGGAGATACTCCAGCAGCAACACATTTTTTAAACTCACCAATTGAGACTATGTCTGCTCCACAACCTAGTTTTGCAAAATAACTAATTATACTTAAAGCATCATTTGCCTTAACTGCGTAATGTATATTGCCATTTAAATGGCTAGTTGCTTCTACAAAAGCATTATATCTTTCTTTCATTAAATCACTATCATATATAAACAATGGAGTGCCGTACTTTTTAGCTAAATCATTAATGTTTATATTTTGTACACTTAGTGTACCGCTATTATTTCTATAAAAACCTATTGGATTCATTTGACTAACTTAATTTGTTCTAATAATTTGTGAGGGTTTCAATGGTTCAGCTTTTCTTCCACAATTAGAAACAGATATTGATATTACTAACATTGAAATTAAAATTATAATTTTATTTGTCATATATTTTCAATCCTTTAAAAATCTTTTTTTCGCTTCTTTAACAGCTTTTATTACGTTTTGTGGCGCAGTACCACCATAAGAAATTCGACTTGAAACTGAATTATATATTTTTAACACTTCTAGCACGTCATAATCAGCTTTTGGTACAATAGTTTGTATTTCTTCTAATGAGAGATCTTCTAGATTACAATCTTTTTCCTCGGCTAACAGAACTATTTCTCCTGTAAATCTATGGGCATCTCTAAAAGGAACTTTTAGTTTAGTTACTAAATAATCAGCTAAGTCAGTTGCTGTGGGAAATCCTTTCTGAAGAGCGGCCATCATATTTTTAGGAATAGGCTCTAAACCTTTAATCATTCCCTCCATATTTATGATGCATAATTTTATAGTATTAACAGTATCAAAAATAGGTTCTTTATCTTCTTGCATATCTTTACCATATGTCATCGGAAGACCCTTTAAAACTGTCATTAAGCTTATTAAATTTCCAAAAATTCTTCCTGGTTTAGCTCTTATTAATTCAGCTGCGTCAGGGTTCCTTTTTTGAGGCATAATGCTTGACCCAGTTGTAAAGTTTTCAGGGAGCTTTATAAAATTAAATCTATCAGAAGACCAAATAACTAATTCTTCTGCTAACCTAGACAAATGTATAGCTATTAAAGAAGATGAAGCCATAAATTCAACAGCAAAGTCTCTATCAGAGACGGCATCCATAGAGTTTTCAGTGGGTTTGTCAAACTGAAGTTTTTTTGCAACAAAATGTCTGTCAATGGGGTAGCTTGTTCCGCCCAACGCTGCTGACCCAAGAGGTAATTCATTTAACCTTTTTCTACAATCAATTAAACGACCTCTGTCTCTTCCAAGCATTTCTACATAAGCAAGTAGATGGTGTCCGAATGTAACGGGTTGAGCAACTTGTAGATGCGTATAACCAGGCATTAATAGATCATAATACAACTCAGATTTATTTATTAAGGTTTCTTGAAGTATCTTAATTTGCAAATCAATTTCATCTATTTTTTTTCTTAACCATAATTTAATATCAGTTGCAACTTGGTCATTTCTAGAACGTGCTGTATGAAGTTTCTTGCCAGGCTCCCCAACTATTTCAATTAATCTTGTTTCAATATTCATATGAATATCTTCTAGCTCTATAGAGAATACAAACTCATTATTAAAAATTTCTTTTTTTATTTGATTTAAACCAGACTTAATTGATTGAAATTCTTTTTTAGTAATGATTTTTTGATTAGATAACATTTCTGCGTGAACAATTGATCCGTCTATATCTTCAATATAAAGTTTTTGATCAAATTGAATCGAAGAATTAAATTCTTCCATTAATTGATTGCTAGATGATGAAAATCTTCCACCCCATATTTTACTATTATTAATTTTATTTGAATTATTTTTTTTCATTTTTTTCATTTTTTTAGAATTTAAGAGTGTCTAGATATTATAATAGTTTATAGTATACATTTAAAATATTTTTAATTTTATTTTTTAGTGAGAATTAATATGAGTATATTAGAAGTTGGTAAAAAAATAGTAATAATTTTTTTACTAATATCTACAAGTCAAATCGTCTTCGCTGATGATCCAATAAAAAAGATAGATTTAAAATTAGAATTTCCAATTATGTCTATAGAAGATAAAAATGGAAAACCATTTACTTTAAAATTTAATAACGATCAAACAAAGAATGGATATGTAATAAATTTTTGGGCTACTTGGTGTTTGCCTTGCAAAAAAGAATTACCAGATCTTAATTTATTAAGTTTGAAGCTTCAAAAGTATAAAATTAATGTTATTACAGTTTCAATTGACAAGAAGAATATAAAAGATCAATTACTTTTTTTAAAAAATAACGGTGCATCTAACTTATCTAGTTTCTTTGATAAAAAAATGCATTTATATAAAGCACTAAAGTTGAGAGGTATTCCAACAACTATTTTAGTAAATAAATCAGGCTTCATTGTTTCAAAACACGAGGGTGTTTTGAAATGGGGAAAAGACAAAATTGTTAAAAATATCTTAAATCTAATTAATTAATTTTTCCATTTCTGGAATTGCTTTAAATAAATCGTCAGCTAAACCATAATCGGATACCGTAAAAATAGGTGCATCTTCATCTTTATTAATAGCTACTATAACTTTACTATCTTTCATTCCTGCTAGATGTTGAATAGCTCCAGAAATTCCTGCTGCTATATACAGGTTCGGAGCAACTACCTTTCCAGTTTGTCCTACTTGCCAGTCATTAGGAACGTAACCTGCATCTACAGCGGCTCTACTTGCACCCATTGCAGCACCAAGTTTATCAGCAAGTGTTTCAAGAATTTTAAAATTCTCTCCTGAGCCAAGCCCTCTTCCGCCTGAAACAACAATATCTGCAGCAGTTAATTCAGGCCGTTCATTTTTTGATAGTTCTGAGCTGATATATTTAGTTAAATTAGTTTTTTCAACACTCTTTATTTCATTTTTTTGTGCTTCCTTATCGCAAAATAAAGCTTTTTCAAAAGCAGTTGTTCTAATTATCAGAATTTTACACATATCATTGCTTTTACATGTAGCTATTGCATTTCCAGCGTATATTGGTCTTTTAAATGTTGCATCATCAATTATTTCTATTACATCTGGAATTATCATAACATCCAACAAAGCCGCTAGTCTTGGAGCAGTATTTTTCCCATTCGCAGTATTTGCAAATAATATATGTGAATAATCTTTTGATATAGATTGAATAAGGATAGAAGTGTTTTCTGCTAAAGGATTTTCATAAGCTTTATCATTACAAAACAAAACTTGATTTAAACCATCAATTTTACTTCCGGTATTAATAACATCTTGGCATTCGTTACCTATTACAAATAGATCAAATGTACCAATTTGATTTGCCGCATTTACGATATTCAAAGTGGAAGGTAAGAGTTCATTATTATTATGTTCTGCTATAACCAATACATTCATTTCTATTATCCTTTTATGACTTATATAACTTTTGCTTCATTTTGTAATTTTTCAACAAGTTCTTCAACTGTTTTAACCATAATACCCGACTCTCTTTTATCAGGCTCTTCTACTTTTAAAATACTTAATCTTTGTTTGATATCAATTTTAAGATCATCTATTTTAAATTCATTAATAGGTTTCTTCTTGGCTTTCATAATATTTGGAAGGCTTGCATATCTAGGTTCATTTAATCTTAAATCTGTGGTAATTATTGCAGGTATAGTAACCTCTATATTTTCAGTGCCGCCATCAACTTCACGGCTTACTTTTATTGTTTTATCAGTAACTTCAACTTTACTTGCAAATGTAGCTTGAGGCCAACCTAACATAGCGGAAACCATTTGACCTGTAGCATTCATATCGTCGTCTATAGCTTGTTTTCCTAGTATAATTAAATCAACATTTTCTTTTTTAGCAACAGAAGTAATAATTTTAGCAACACTTAACGGTTCTAAATGATCATTAACCTCAACAAATATTCCAGAATCAGCTCCCATAGCAAGTGCGTTCCTGATGGTCTCTTGAACTTGAGTTGCACCAATAGATATAGCTATAACTTCTGTAGCAACTCCTTTTTCTTTTAATCTCAAAGCTTCTTCTATGGCAATTTCATCAAAAGGATTCATAGACATTTTAACATTATCTAATTCAACACCAGAGTTATCATTTTTAACTCTTACTTTGACATTATAATCTACTACTCTTTTAACAGGCACTAGAATTTTCAAATTAATCTCCTTTAGTATATATTATATAGTTTAAATTATTCTTGATTTAAACCCGGTACCCACAACACGTCATTCAACCCATTGTCATTCATAACTCTACATAAAACAAAGAGCAAGTCAGATAATCTATTTAAATAAATTAGCGTCTGCATATTTATTTGATCTTCGCTAGATAACAAAGAAACGATTCTTTCAGCCCTTCGTGCAACAGTTCTACTCAAGTGTAAGAAAGATGATATTTCTGATCCACCCGGTAAAATAAATGAGTTTAGTGGAGATAGTTCACTATTAAATTTATCAATATATTTCTCAAGCTTAGTGACCTGATTTTCTTTTATCCTAAGCGGGGGGTATTTAGGTTTAGTTTTAGATGAAGGAGTAGATAGATCAGCTCCTAAATCAAACAAATCATTTTGGATTTCTTTTATTAAATTTTTTATTTCTGAATATTCATGATTATGATCCTTATCGTTTAGATAAAAATATACTAACCCCAATGAAGAGTTCAATTCGTCAACTGTTCCATAGGCTTCAGGTCTTGAAGAGTGTTTTAAAACTCTGCTACCATCAGTGAGGCCTGTAGTGCCATTATCGCCAGTACGAGTATAGATTTTATTTAACTTAACCATTTGAATACCTTTTATATAATAGCAAACATACAAAAATTATAATTGCAATTGCCTGAAAAACAATACGATATCTCATTATAGTATTACTTTTAGATTTATTATATTCGCCTCCTCTAGCCATGGTTATTAAACCCCAAGCAAGAATTAAGACTACTAAAAACATTGATATATATAAGGTAATATTGAACCAATCCATTATGAAATGCCTTCTATTATATCAATAAAATTATCTTTCTTATTAAGAAAAGCTGCTTTGAGAGTGTTGTGCATAAGACATGCTATTGTCATTGGACCCACTCCACCTGGGACAGGAGTTATTTTTCCAACAATATTTATCACTTTATTATAATTAACGTCACCAACTAATTTAGATTTTTTATTAGTAATCTCTATATTGGTATTTTTAATTCTGTTAATCCCAACATCTATTATAACTGCATTTTTTTTTACATACTCTGCATTAATCATTTCAGGCTTTCCAATAGCAGCAATTAAAATATCTGCTTTCTTACATTCATCAATAAGGTTCTTTGTTTTAGAATGAGTAATTGTTACTGTACAATTTGATGATAATAATAATGATGCCATTGGCTTGCCAACAATATTTGATCTTCCAACAATTACAGCATTTTTTCCACTTAAATTTCCTATTTCCTTTTTTAACATATAAAAACATCCAAATGGCGTACATGGAATAAAGTTAGGTTTTCCCATAAAAAGTTTGCCAAAATTATTTGGATGAAACCCATCAACATCTTTGTCTGGACTAATAGTTTGTATTACTAATTCTTCAGATATATGTTTAGGAAGTGGAAGCTGAACAAGAATTCCGTCAATCTTAGGATTGTTATTTAGCTCAATGATTTTATCTAAAACTATTCTTTCAGATGTCGCAATCGAGAGAGGTATTTCAATCGATTCAATATTGTTATTTTCAGCAGTTCTTATTTTATTTTTAACATATATTTGACTTGCAGGATCAGCACCTAATAAAATCACAGCCAAACTTGGTTTTCTTTTATATTTTTCGATATACTGAATGCTTAAAGGGTAAATTTTCTTAAGCAAGCTTTCAGCATAAAATTTTCCATTTATAATTTTATTGTTCGGTTCCATAAATATCGTTTTATAATCCTAGTCTATAATCAAGCAATAAATTTTTAAAAAAACTTAATAAAAGTATTACAATAACTGGAGACAAATCTATTCCACCCATGAAGGGTATGTATTGTCTTATTTTTCCAAGTAACGGTTCATGAATAGTTATTAATGAACGAAAAATAACACTAATTAACTTATTTTGGGTATTAATGATTTGAAATTGAATTAGTAATCCCATAATCACATACCCAAATAAGGTATAGAGATATAGTGATATAATTTCATTTATTAATATTAATAGAGCGTTCATGGTAACTTTCTATTTTTATTTTTTTAATGTTTATTAATTATCTAATATAAATAGTGCCTTTGAATGAGATTACTATAGTTAAATTGAAAATTTTGTCTATTGTCTATTCTTGAGGGTAATATTGCTAAATGCATATTTTTTAAAGGTTAATTTAAAATGCTAAATATCGTAATCAAAAGATATCTGTTTCAAATGATATTCCATTTCATAATTATTAGTTTAGTTTTTGTTTTTTGTTCTTCTACATATGCTCTAGAAAAACAGTCCTATGTTTTTCAAAATGAGTATTGGAAAAAAACAATAAAAAAAGCATCAGGCCAAACTATATATTTTCACGCTTGGGGTGGAGCTAAAAATATAAATTCTTATATAAAATGGGCTTCAAACGAAGTAATGAAAAAATATAACATTGAAGTTATACATGTGAAAATTGCAGATACATCTAACGTTGTTGCAAGAATACTTTCAGAAAAAACTGCAGAAAAAAATAAAAATGGTGCTGTTGATTTAGTTTGGATTAATGGAGAAAATTTTTCTTTTATGAAAAAACAAGATTTACTCTTTAAAGATAATTGGATTATAAAATCTCCTAATACTAAAAATATGGATTTTAAAAATAATCCAGGGTTACTTAATGACTTTGGTATATCCACTAATGGGATGGAAATGCCATGGGGAGTTTCTCAATTAAACTTTTATTATGACAGTGAATATTTAAAATCACCCCCAAGATCAGCATTAGAATTAAGAAACTATATTATTAATAATAAGGGTAGATTTACGTTTCCACAGCCACCAGATTTTGTAGGAACAAGTTTTTTAAAACAAATTTTAATTGAATTAATTAAAGATAAATCTGTTTTACAATCACCTTTTATAAAAAAGAATCATGAATATTTGCTTAATCCCTTATGGTCTTGGTTAGATGAAGTGACACCATTTCTTTGGCAAGGTGGGAAAAACTATCCATCTAACTATTCGGCATTAACTCAATTATTAGCGGATAGAGAAATTGATATTGGTATGGCATTTAATATTGCTCATGCTTCTAATGCTATTTCTGAGGGTAAATTAAAAAAAACAGTAAGAAGTTATATTCATGAAAATGGAACTTTAGCTAATGTTCATTTTTTATCCATTCCGTATAACTCTTCAAAAAAAGATGCAGCTCAAGTCTTTATAAATTTTTTAATTTCTCCTAAAGCACAATTGAAAAAACAAAATAAAGATGTTTGGGGTGATCCTAGTGTTTTATCAGTAAATAAATTGAAATCAGAATGGAAAAATAAATTTATTAATCTTCCAAGAGGAGTTGCAACATTAAATAATGAGGAGTTGCAAATGAAACTTGAAGAACCTCACCCTTCTTGGGTTAAGGCTATTGAAAATCAATGGATCCAAAAATATGGATCAAGCAATTAATTTATAAGTGAATATAAAATTGTATAATCAATTTTTAAAATTTATTTTGTTTTTGTTTGGAATAGTAATTTTAGGACCAACTTTTTTTGGTGTTTTAGGATTGTTGTTTCCAGCGTTTGGATATTTCCCATCTATGGGTAGTAATGATTTTTCAATAAAATATTTTTATGATTTGTTTTTAATACCTGGTATCTTAAAATCAATATTATTATCTTTTTATACAGGTTTTTTTTCAACAATTTTGGCATTGTTGTTTTCACAAATAATTCTTTTGTCCATTTTTAATACTAAGTTTTATTACTATCTCAAGATAATAATATCTCCTCTTCTAGCTATGCCTCACATAACAATGGCTGTGGGTTTAATTTTTTTATTGTCTCCAAGTGGACTAATTTTTAGATTATTATCTCCATGGCTTACTGGTTTTAATCGCCCTCCAGATTTTTTTATAATCCCCGATGAGTATGGATTATCCTTAATATTAGGATTGATACTCAAGGAGACCCCATTTTTCTTGTTAGCCTCCATGGCTGCTATAGAGCAATTCCCAGCAAATAAAATATTTAAAATTGGAAAATCTTTACAGCATTCAAATCTTTCAACGTGGTTATTATTAATATTTCCTAATTTATATAAAAGAATTAGATTAGTGATATTTATTGTAATAGCCTTTACTTCTTCAGTGATAGATATGGCTGTATTATTAGCTCCTTCAACACCATCAACTTTATCTATTAGGATATTACAAATATATCAATCAGTTGATCTGGATTCAATTTTTATTGCTTCAAGCTTAGCTTTGGTGCAAATTTTTATAATAACTATTCTTATATCATGTTGGTTTATTATTGAAAAAATTATAAATCAGAAGTTTTTTTTCTTATTTATAATTAAAATTTTACCACGTGAAAAGTCGTTACTGGAGAAATATTTATTTATCTCAGGTGTATGTTTAATTTCATTGTCAATTGTAGGTATAGTTAATGCTATTTTTTGGGGCTTAGGAGATGAATGGTATTTCCCAAATATTTTTCCTGATACTTACACTTTTGATCATCTAACAAATTTTTTATATGAAAATAAATTCATAATGTTTATTTCTTTATTTATAGCCTTAATTGTATCTTTGATATCAATTATTATAATTATAGTATGGCTAGAGATCTGTGATTATTTAAGTTTTCAGAATAGGTATTTAGAAAGCTTGATTTTTATTCCTTTATTCATACCTCAAATTTCTTTCTTAATAGGTGTGCAAACTTTTTTAATTAAAATAGATTTCACAAACTATTTAATAGCATTAATTGCAATAGAAATTTTATACGTAATACCATACTGTTTTATATTATTAGGACCTGCATTAAGAGGAGTAAATAAAGATTTTATATCTATCGGTGCTAGTCTAGGAAAAAATAGATTAGAGAGATTATTTCTCATCAAAATTCCTTTGATTACTTCTTCGTTATTAACCTCGTTTGGTATTGGTATAATTATTTCGTTATCTTTGTATACGCCTGTATATTTTATTGGTGCAGGTAGAGTTACAACTCTAACTGTTGAAACATTAAATTTAGCAATAAGTAGTTCAAGGCAAGATCTAGGTGTAGCAACAGCTTTTCAGATAATCATTCCAATTTTAATATTATTAATTATTGTCTATACTAACAAGAAATTAACTAAATGGAGCTTTTAAAATTATTTACATTGCTTGAAAAGCTAACTGAAATCTTTTATAGATCCAACATATAACTTTTTAGGAGAATACTTTGTCCAACGCATCACCATTCAAGGGAAAAAAAATTGCTATTATGGTTGCAAGTGGTTTTAATGAAGAACAATTTTTAATTATACAAAAGACATTGTTAGCTGCAGAAGCATCATATACTATTATATCTAGGGATATTGGTACAACAAATGGATGGGCTTCGAACGAATGGGGATTGTCTTATCCAGTTGATCAATCTCTTTCAGAGACTTTAGCAATTGACTATGACGCTTTGGTTGTTCCTGGAGGTTCTCATCAAATAGATACATTGAGTAATGACCTCCATGCAAGAAGAATTTTAAGAGCTTTTTTGAGAGAAAATGAGCCAGTTGCCCTAGCTGGTGTTTCAACTATGTTGCTAACTACAATTGATGCTGCAAAAGATAGAAAGGTTGCCGCATCAGATGCAGATAGTGCTTTACTTATAGCAGCGGGAGCTGAAATCATTGATCAACCTACAGTTAGAGATAAAAATTTAATAAGTGCAACTAGTGGTGAAGCAGGAATTTCTGTACTTCTAGATATGCTTGCTCAAGCCATTCAAGAAAATAAAAGTAATTAGAGATCTATTATGAAAGAAAATAATTATCTTAAGAAAATTAGTCCTTGTATTGGTGTATGTGAATTAGATTTAGAGAGTGATTTATGTGTTGGATGTCTAAGAACTAGTCAAGAAATCGCGATTTGGTCTCAAATTGATAATACAAAAGCAATGCAAATTATGGAAGAAACTAAAAATAGAACACTTTTTAAAAAAGTATTACTTTAAAATTTATAGGAATATTTAAAAATGCATAAATATAGAACTCACAAATGTGACCAACTTAGAAATGATAATGTTAAAGAAGTTGTAAGGTTATCAGGATGGATTCATAGAAAACGTGATCATGGACAATTGATATTTATAGATCTAAGAGATCATTACGGTTTAACTCAAATAGTAGTAGACTCTTCAAATGAATACTTTCCAATTTTAGAAAATCTTTCTCTTGAAAGTGTAATAACTGTTACTGGCACTGTAGTTGAAAGGTCAGCTGAAACAATCAATAAAAATTTACCGACAGGAAACATAGAAGTAAATTTATATGGTTTAGAAATTTTATCAAAAGCTGGAATATTGCCATTGCAAGTTAATTCAGATGAAGATTATGGCGAGGAAACTAGACTGAAATTTAGGTATCTTGACTTAAGAAGAAATAGACCACATTCAAACATAGTTTTAAGATCAAATGTTATACAAACGATTAGAAATAAAATGTTAGATTTGGGTTTCATTGAGTTTCAAACTCCAATTTTAACAGCTTCTAGTCCTGAAGGAGCAAGGGATTTTTTAGTTCCATCAAGGTTAAATAAAGGTAAATTTTATGCTTTACCTCAAGCTCCTCAACAGTTTAAGCAACTTATAATGGTCTCTGGTTTTGATAAATATTTTCAAATTGCACCTTGTTTTAGAGATGAAGATAGTAGAGCCGATAGATCTCCGGGTGAATTCTATCAGTTAGACTTAGAAATGTCATATGTTGAACAGGAAGATGTTTTTGAAGCGGTTGAACCAGTTATTAGAGAAGTTTTTAAAACATTTTCTTCAAAAAAGATAGATGAAATATTTCCTAAAATTACATATAAAGATTCAATGTTAAAATATGGAAACGACAAGCCTGATATAAGATTTGCACTAGAAATCAAAGATGTTACTGAAGTGTTTAAAGGTTCAGGTTTTAGTATATTTGCTAAATCCATAGAGACTGGTTCAGTAGTTAGAGCTGTTCCTGGCCCAGGATGTGGGTCAAGGTCTATTGCAGACAGGATGAACAGTTGGGCTCAAGGTGAAGGCGCTCCAGGTATGGGTTATATAATTTATAATGATAATACTGCAAAAGGACCAATTGCTAACGCTCTAGGAATACAAGATGCTATGGGTATGAAAGAATTATTCAATCTAGAGGATGGTGATGCTTTATTCTTTTCTTGTTCAACAGAAGCAGAAGCATCCAATTTAGCTGGAAAAGCTAGAGTCAAAATTGCAACTGATAAAAAACTGATCGAAGATAATGTATTTAAATTTTGCTGGGTAGTAGATTATCCTATGTATGAAAAAGATAATAATACAGGTCAAATTGAATTTTCTCATAATCCTTTTTCTATGCCTCAAGGAGGTATGGATGCCTTGGAAAATAAAAACCCACTTGATATTTTAGCCTATCAATATGATCTAGTATGTAATGGTATTGAATTATCATCAGGAGCTATAAGAAACCATGTGCCAGAAATTATGTATAAAGCCTTTGAAATTGCAGGTCATAAACCTGAAGTAGTAGATAATAAGTTTCCAGGGCTGATTAATGCATTTAAATTTGGGGCTCCTCCTCATGGAGGGATTGCGCCGGGCATTGATCGAATCGTAATGCTATTAGCTGATGAGCCTAACATACGCGAAGTAATATTATTTCCAATGACAGGTAAGGCTGAAGATCTAATGATGAATGCTCCAAGTGATATAAATGAGCTTCAACTAAAAGAACTTGGTTTAAAATTAGATAAAAAAATTAAAATGAATTAACTTTTTTTAATAAGTATTTTCTATGTATACCTGCTGTAACTATTAAGAATAAAATAACTGCACCCGTTTGATGAAGTGCACCTAGATGAATTGGAACCATGTTTATTAAAGTGACTATGCCTAATAGAAACTGAAAAAAAACAGTAATTCCCATTAATAAAATAATTTTTCTCATTCTTAAATCATTGGTGGCATTGAAGTTTTTGAAACCAAAAAATAAAATAGTGAGCATTGTAAATAGCCCAAGATGTCTATGGTGAAATTGAGCTGAAGCAGGGTTTTCAAATGGATCTAAAAAATTATATTCGCCGTAATTTTCTGGAACAAAACCTTCTCCCATAAGTGGGTACTCATTGTACATCAAACCTGCATCCATACCAGCGACAAAAGCACCTGCGATAATTGTTATAGATAGAATTATTAAGACAAAAAAGTTAAAATCTAGTTTCATTTTAACTGATCCTTCTTTTAAATCCAGAAAAGTCCACATTAAAAGGAAAAGTATTAAAAAGGCATTTGATAAATGAGTGGCCAAACGATATTGAGATACACTTGGATCATTAACTAATCCTGACTTGACCATCCACCAACCAATTATACCTTGAAGGCCTCCAAGAAATAAAACAATTAGAATTCTTTTAAATAAAAATTGAGGGAATATTTTTAGAATGAAAAAAAAGATCAGAGGAATAATAAATATAATTCCTATTAACCGTCCCCATAATCTGTGAAAGTACTCCCAGAAAAAAATACTTTTAAATTCTGACAGATCCATGCCATTATTTTTAATAATATACTCTGGTGAATTCATATATAAAGTAAAAATTCTTTCCCATTCAATATTATTCATTGGGGGGAGGAATCCATATAAGGGTCTCCATTCTACCATCGAAAGGCCAGAATCAGTTAACCTTGTAATACCACCTATGATTATCATAAGTACTACCATAATCATTGTAATTATGAGCCAACTATGAATGTATTTTGATGTTTCTGTCATTACCAACTTACTATTATCTTTAGATTTATTTGATATATTATTCATAATGATTAAATGATGTTTAATTTAAATAAAACAATCTTTATAATATTTTTTTTATTTAATCTTGAAAGATGATCTTGTGTTTACTATTTAAAGCTCATAGCAATATTTAATATTGTCAATTTAACTTTTATTTAATTAAGGAGATTAGGCATGAAGTTTAGGCCACTTCACGATCGAGTTGTTGTAGAACGTCTCGAAGCAGAGGAAAAAACTGCTAGTGGGATCATTATTCCAGATTCAGCGCAAGAAAAACCAATGCAAGGAAAAATAGTTGCAGCAGGTTCAGGAGCACGTGACGAAACAGGTAAAGTTCAGCCTTTAGATGTAAAAGAAGGTGACGTAGTTCTGTTTGGCAAATGGTCAGGGACAGAAGTTAAGCTTGATGGAAAAGATCTATTGATCATGAAAGAAAGCGATATTATGGGAATAATGGGTTAATATAATCTATTAAGTGAATAATTGTTTTATAATTTGAAAGGACGAAAAAATGGCTGCTAAAGAAGTCAAGTTTGGTGCAGATGCACGAGCAAGAATGTTAGAAGGAGTTGATATTCTAGCTGAAGCTGTAAAAGTTACTTTAGGACCTAAGGGTCGTAATGTTGTTATTGATAAATCATTTGGTGCTCCAAGAATAACAAAAGACGGTGTTACAGTTGCTAAAGAAATTGAGCTTAAAGATAAGTTTCAAAATATGGGTGCTCAAATGGTTAGAGAAGTAGCATCTAAAGCTAATGATGTAGCTGGCGATGGTACTACTACTGCTACTGTTTTAGCTCAAGCTATTGTTAAAGAAGGTTCAAAAGCTGTTGCAGCTGGTTTAAATCCTATGGATTTAAAAAGAGGTATCGATTTAGCCGTTGAAGCCGTTGTAGCTGACCTAGAAACTCGTACTAGTAAAATATCTACAAATGCAGAAGTGGCTCAAGTAGGTACATTATCAGCTAATGGAGAAAGTGACATTGGTAACATGATTGCAAAAGCTATGGATAAAGTTGGTAATGAAGGTGTTATCACTGTTGAAGAAGCTAAAACACTTGCAACTGAGTTAGACGTTGTTGAAGGTATGCAATTTGATAGAGGATACTTGTCACCTTATTTTATTACTGACGCTGATAAAATGAAAGTAGTAATGGATGATCCTTATATTCTATTATTTGAAAAAAAATTAGCAAACCTTCAAGAGATGCTTCCAGTTCTTGAAAAGGTTGTTCAATCAGGTAAACCTCTTTTAATTATAGCAGAAGATGTTGAAGGTGAAGCTTTAGCAACACTTGTGGTGAATAAATTAAGAGGCGGTTTAAAGATTGCAGCAGTTAAAGCTCCTGGTTTTGGCGATAGAAGAAAAGCTATGTTAGAAGATATAGCAATTTTGACTAAGGGCGATCTAATTTCAGAAGACTTAGGAATTAAATTAGATAATGTAACTCTTGAGATGCTAGGAACTGCCAAGCGAGTAGAAGTAACCAAAGAAGAAACTACTATCATTGACGGTGCGGGTACAAAAGATGATATAGCTGCTAGATGTAATCAAATTAGAGCACAGATAGAAGAAACAACATCTGATTACGATAAAGAAAAACTTCAAGAGCGTCTTGCTAAATTAGCAGGCGGAGTAGCCGTTATTAAAGTTGGTGGCGCTACTGAAATAGAAGTTAAAGAGCGTAAGGATCGTGTTGATGACGCTATGCATGCTACTAGAGCAGCTGTTGAAGAAGGTATCGTTCCTGGTGGTGGTGTGGTTTTCGTTAAAGCTATCCCTTGCTTAGACAAAGTTAAATTTGAAAACCCAGATCAAAAAGTGGGTATTGACATTGTTAGAAGAGCACTAAAGGCACCTGCAAAACAAATAGCAGATAACGCCGGACAAGACGGTGCAGTAATTGTTGGAAAGCTTTTAGAGTCAACAGATGCTAATTATGGATTTAATGCTCAAACTGGAGAATTTACTGATCTAGTTAAATCAGGCGTTATCGATCCAACTAAAGTTGTAAGATCAGCTCTTCAGAACGCAGCTTCTGTTGCAGGTCTTTTAATTACAACTGAAGCAATGGTTGCCGATAGACCTGAGCCAGCTGGTGCAGCTGCCGGCGGTGGAATGCCAGATATGGGCGGCATGGGCGGCATGGGCGGCATGGGCGGCATGCCAGGCATGATGTAAGCTATATCTAAAAATTTAGAATTAAAAACACCTTTTCATAGTTTGTGGAGAGGTGTTTTTTTTTATTAAATATATAAGGTTTTTCTAAAGTTTAGTTCTATAATAAATAGAAAGAATTTGTAATTTTAATATTTTTGTTTAATAACGCTACAATATTGCTGTTAATCGCTACATTAGGGCACGCAGGAAATGCCATTGCAGCTAAATTAGCAATTAATGATGTTTCCCCAATGGTTATAGTTACATTACGATGGGGTTTAGTAGTTCTAATATTATTCTTCATAAAAAAAAATAAAATAAAATCTTCATTCACACTAATGAAAAAACATTCCTTATGGATTTTATTCATGGGAGGAATTGGTTTGTCTGGCTTTAGCGCATTGTTTTATACAGCCCCAAATTATACTTCTGTAATTAATATAGGGATTATTCAATGTACAATGCCAGCATTTATTTTAATTGGAACTTTAATTATCTTTAAAATCAGAGTTTTAAAAACACAGGTGGTTGGACTTTTTTTTACAATGCTGGGCGTTGTTATTTTAATTTCTAATGGAAATTTAAGCTTGTTACTCAATTTAGTACCAAATTTTGGTGATATTTTAATGCTAATAAGTTGTATTTTCTACGCTAGCTATAGTGTTGGTTTACAAAAAAGACCTGTTACTGATTACTTAACTATGATGTTCTATTTTGCAATGGCAGCTTTTATAACTTCTATTCCTATGTTGAGTATAGAAATATATATGGATAAAGTTATATGGCCAAATATTAATGGATGGATAATCATTCTTTACATAGCGGTAATACCTTCTTTACTTTCTCAAGTTCTATTTATGAGAAGCATAGATTTAATTGGATCAAATAAGGCAGGATTATTTACTAATTTAGTTCCAATATTTGTAGCTATTTTAGGTGTGATAATTTTAAATGAAACTTTTTATCTTTTTCATATTATTTCAATGATAACAGTTTTTTTTGGAATTTATATTTTCATTTTAGCAGATAAAACATCTAATAATTAACTTAAAATAATTTTGGTTCTATAATTTAATAGGTATTTAAACTCAGGAGGTCTTGATGAGTAATTTAAGTGATCGTCTTTCAAAATGTTACTCTAGCGCTATCCATGATGTCTTAAGGGAAATGGGATATTATGAAATTAGAAGAATTAACATCACATCCATATAATAATCGTATCTATTTCACCAACTGATCTGAATGATTATGAAAAGAGTTTATCCTCAAATGGTCAATTAGAACCAATTGCAATAACTAAATG
>Ga0209502_10001086_pt1 | contig 26571 bp, 23 predicted proteins | sample ArcticOcean_MG_C_10_FD_187442 | JGI IMG/M metagenome (GOLD analysis project Ga0209502, IMG submission 187442) | Marine microbial communities from western Arctic Ocean - ArcticOcean_MG_CB11_90 (SPAdes) (version 2) | ecosystem: Environmental > Aquatic > Marine > Oceanic | place: Arctic Ocean... | reverse complement strand
CGTGGAGCGCGCCGTCGATCAAGATGGCGAAGTTGTCGACATCGACTGACAAGAGCGAAGAGACGCCAATGCAGCGAAACGATCCTTCCAACGATTCTTCCAACGATTCTTCCAACGATTCCTCAAGACAGGTGGCATATCCAGTGAAATCGTCGCGGACAAACCTCGTAGCTATGGCGTTGCACACCAAACATCGATTCCTGACGAGAGACACAACACAGAACAGAACAGAACAATACGCCAATAATCGAGCAGAACTTTCTCATCAGCCCACCCGGATTCGTTGGCGAGGCATGCGCCGATTCACATCGATCAAGCAGTCACAGCGGCTTCTGGAAAGCCATGCCGCGGTCTATAATTTGTTCAACCTGCATAGGCGCTCCCTAAGAATAACGGCAGGGGCGTCAATCCACTGACAAATTTGAAGTAGTCGTCCCGAAAAGCGGGGCACCTCACGACTGGCGCTGGAATATTGAATGCGGTTGGATTAGACGGGGCGAGGTTGAGTACTAGCGCACCAAAAGTGTCCTATTTCTATGCCGGTGCCGCATGAGGAAATCTCGACCTCAATTCGCATGCGGGATTTTGTATCTCGGCATCTGAGAATTTGTTAGGATCTCGTGATGAATATCCTATTCAATCCAATCGTCACACTAGCTTGCCTGTGCTTCCTGGTTATGCAATCGAGCGGGATGCACTTTCATGTAGACGAACATGGAAAAGACGCTGGCGTACATTCTGCCCATCAACACCAGATCGATTCAGAACACCATCAGGACCACCACCAACTGAGTAATGTTCACGAACACAAGGCTGAAATTGACATTTCGTCGCAGGAAATGCTTGGTTCAATCTGGACAAGGCTGATTCCAGCCATCATGACCTGCGCTCTTGTAACAACCATTGCGAGCATAGGTTTACATCAGCCCATCCGTTCACTTCTGAGAGCTCCAGCTCGGGTCCGGCGGCTTTCTCGCTGGCGACCGCCACTACGCGCTCCCCCTATCTCCCTGTAATCCAATCTTTATTTGCATCTCTGAGCGGCACCGGCTGCCTATGATTTGCGTGTGTGGGTAACGCGTTTTAAGGACGCTGGGAGAATCAGTTCATGTCTATTGTAGACAGGTTCGGTACCGCTAAGCGGTATTGGCTATGCACGACCATCGTTATTGCCGTTTTACATGTGCCAGTCGCAGCCAGTGACGGTGCGGCGATCAATCTGAAAGATGCTGTTAAAAGAACGTTGGAACGCAATCCAAATTTGGTGGCGTTTGGCTATCAAATCGATGCCCAGCAAGGACGGCTAATGCAGTCGCAACTTCGCCCAAATCCAGAACTGGGCATTTTGGTGGAAAACGTACTCGGCTCAGGTGACTTCAACAAGGCTGATGGTGCCGAGGCGACACTTAGGCTGAGCTGGTTGCTTGAGCGCGGGAAACGCGATCGGCGGGTTGCAGTTGCGACGGCGGGAGTTTCCCTGATCGAGTCTGAAGCAGAAATACGGCGTCTAGACGAGGCTGCGGAAACCGCTCGATTGTTTCTCGATATTCTGGCCAATCAAGAGCGTCTTGTTCGAACTCAAAACGGCGTCAGTCTCGCGAAAAAAACGGTTGAAGCTATCGGTGAGCGAGTTCGAGCAGGTCGTACGCCAGAGGCGGATCTTGCTCGCGCAGAGGCTCAGCTCGCTCGTATTCTCCTGCGCCAGGAAGATTTTGACCACGAACTAAAAACCGCTAAACACCGTCTAGCCGCCCAGTGGGGAGATTCGAAATTGGATTTTGTTAGTGCGAAGGGCAATATTTCTCAGCTACCTGAGCTGGTAAGTTTTGCAGAACTTGTTAATCGTGTTGACGAGAATCCGGACTTCGTGCGCTTTGCCAGTGAGCAAAGACTGCGAGACTCAGAACTAGCGATGGCAGAGTCTGAGGCAAAACCTAGTTGGCAACTGAATACAGGTATTCGCCGTTTTCAGGAAAGTGGTGATCAGGCCCTTATATTTGGCGTGACTATCCCACTTGCAAGGCATAACCGTAATCAAGGTGGCGTCGCTGAAGCCCAGGCAAAGTTAGCGATGGCGAGCGCCGATCAAACCGCTGCGCGCATTCGTATGGAAACCCAACTTTTCGCCTTGTATCAGGAGTTAGTGCACAGCATGCATCGTGTAACCGTTTTGCGCGACGAAGTCTTGCCTAAAGTAGAGCAAGCATTAGTTGAAACGCAGCGCGCATACACCAATGGGCGTTATGGCTATTTTGAGTTCCAGACCGTACAGCAAGAGGTGCTAGACGCACAATCAGCAATAATTGAAACGAGCATCAATGCTCACAAGCGCCTAATAGAAATCGAACGCTTAACCGGGACGTCGCTGCTGTCTATGGAGGCGAACAAATGAGGATGATGGTGAAAAAGCTAAATGTAATTGGGTTGATGGCGCTAGTAATGGTGCTTGCAGGCTGCGGTAACGCTGATGCTGACCTTGATTCTCACGGAGCTGGGGTTGACACAATCGCGGCCGAGCCGGCCAAGGGCCCCCACGGTGGCCGCCTGCTAATAGACGACGACTTTATATTGGAGTTGGCGATCTTTGAAACAGGCGTTTCGCCTGAATTTCGGGTCTGGTTGTCAAAGGGAGGTGAAGCCATTCGCCCAGATAACGTCGCCCTTAATGTGACACTGACACGGTTAGGCAATGAAAAAGATGAAATAGGGTTCACCGCTCAGGAAGATTTCCTGCGTGGCGATATGGTGATCTATGAACCTCATTCTTTTGTCGTCACCGTTGAGGCAAGCCATTTAGGCAAATCCCACCGTTGGCAATATGACAACTTTGAGGGCAGGACGAAGATTGGTTCTGACGTTGCCGAGGCATTTGGGCTTGAGACGGAGATTGCAGGGCCGGCGACGGTAGTCGAGGCGATTAATGTTTACGGTTTTGTTGTACCCAATAGCGAGAAGGTGCGTAGGATCAGTGCTCGCTTTGAAGGCGTAGCGCAATCCGTCGGAGTATCTGTGGGTGACCGGGTTATAGCTGGTCAAAAGCTCGCTGAAATCGAGAGTAACGAAAGTCTTAAAAGCTACCCTGTTACCTCACCAATTGCAGGTGTTGTTACGGCGAGAAGAGTTAATCCCGGTGAGCAAACGAAAGGCCGTGAATTGTTTACGGTCATGGACACATCTGACGTTTGGGCTGAGTTCGCCGTATTTCCAACAGATCTACCTAGGGTAAAACGGGGTCAGCGGGTCAGGGTTGATATGGCGGCGGGCAGCCTGCAGCGGCAGGGTGTCATTGCGCTTTTGAACACCACAGCGGAAGCTAACCGATCCGTTTTGGCGCGTGTGGTGCTGGACAATGCCGACGGTGCGCTCATTCCGGGCACGAATCTTACGGGCAAGATTCAGGTGGCAGAGCATCAAGTGCCACTGGCGGTAAAGCGTACAGGTTTGCAGAGTTTTCGAGATTTTACCGTGGTTTATGCACTCATTAATGAGGAGTACGAGGTGCGGATGCTGGATCTTGGTCGGCAGGATGGGGAGTGGATAGAAGTACTGGGCGGTATTGAGATCGGAACGCGGTACGTCACCTTGAATAGCTATCTCGTTAAAGCCGACATCGAAAAGTCCGGCGCTTCGCACGACCACTAAGGACAAATCATGCTCGAACTTATCATCAAAACATCGCTTGAGCGACGGGGCCTGGTTTTTTTCGCCGTTTTATTTCTCGTTGGTCTTGGCTTCTGGAACTTTACCCGGTTACCCATAGATGCCTTGCCTGACATCACGAACATACAGGTTGTGGTGAACACGCAAGCCCCCGGCTATACACCGTTAGAGGTTGAGCAAAGGGTAACGTTTCCGCTCGAAAACATCATGGCGGGCATACCGCAGCTTGTCTATACCCGGTCAACATCGCGCTATAGTCTTTCACAGATCACGGTCGTTTTTGAGGAAGGTACCGATATTTATTTTGCTCGACAGCAAGTAGCCGAGCGGATGAATGCAGCAACGGCTTTATTGCCAGAATCCCTTGAGCCCAGACTCGGCCCTTTGGCAACCGGGTTGGGAGAGATTTTCATGTTTACCGTAAATTCTGAGGCTAATGCGGTCAACGCAGATGGTTCTTTGGTCACCCCTACGGATTTGCGAACGGTTCATGATTGGATTATTCGGCCTCAGCTTTTACGAGTCCCCGGGGTTGCCGAGATCAATCCTATCGGTGGGTTTAAAAAAGAGATCCTAATTGCGCCAGATCCTACAAAGCTACTTGCTTACAGCGTTAGCTATGAAGACCTTGTGTTAGCGGTTGAAGAAAACAACGCAAACCGGGGTGCGGGATTCATCGAGCACAACGGCGCTCAGTGGTTAGTGCGGGTGCCGGGGCAAGCCAACGATATGGACGAAATTGGATCGATCGTGGTCAAAGATTTCCAAGGTGTGCCTATTCACGTGCGAGATGTGGCGAGTGTTGGGCTGGGACAAGAACTACGCTCCGGTGCGGCCACTCAGAACGGCAAAGAGGTCGTCATGAGCACCGTCTTTATGCTTATTGGCGAGAACAGTCGGGATGTGGCAAGCGCAGTTGCTGCAAAGCTGCGTGAAGTTCAGGCCAGTCTGCCTGCGGGGATTGTCGCGACTGCGGTCTACGATAGAACATCACTCGTCGACAAAACCCTGGCGACAGTAAGGACGAATCTCATCGAAGGTGCTTTGCTTGTCATCGTTGTGTTGTTCTTGTTTTTAGGCAATGTGCGCGCGGCTTTGTTAACAGCCGCCGTGATTCCCATTGCAATGCTGATGACGGTTACCGGGATGGTGCAATCAAAGGTGAGCGCCAATCTCATGAGTCTCGGTGCGCTAGACTTTGGGCTAATTGTGGATGGCGCAGTGATTATCGTTGAGAACTGTCTACGAAGACTCAGCCAGGCTGGTAGATCACCCTTAAAACTATCGGAGCGGCTTACTATTGTCTATGACGCAACCCATGAGGTGATACGGCCAGCGTTGTTTGGTGTCTTTATCATCACAGCGGTATACATCCCTATCTTTGCCTTAACCGGAATCGAAGGGAAAATGTTTCATCCCATGGCAATGACGATTGTCATTGCGCTTGTGTCCGCGATGATTCTCTCGATCACGTTTGTGCCTGCCGGTGTCGCTTTGCTTTTCACTAAGCCCATAAAAGAAAAGGAGAGCCCCATTGTTCGTGGCGCGCTATATCTCTATCGCCCGGTATTAGCAGCTTCGCTACAGTTTCGATGGCTTGTCGTGAGCTGTGCACTAACGTTTGTATTGGTCTGCGGTTGGTTTGCAAAAGACCTGGGTACGGAGTTTGTACCCAACCTGGATGAAGGTGACATTGCTATGCATGCGTTGCGTATTCCCGGCACCTCCCTGAAACAGGCGGTTCAAATGCAAGAGCAACTCGAGGCGGACATCGCGAAGTTACCAGAAGTAGAGCGGGTGTTTGCCAAGATAGGGACAGCTGAAGTCGCGACAGACGCGGTGCCACCGAGTGTCGCGGACAACTTTATCATTTTGAAACCACGCCATGAGTGGCCGGACCCTAAGAAATCTAAAAATGTGTTGGTGTCTGAACTAGAAGCGCAGGTGATGCCGATACCGGGTAATCGATATGAATTCTTGCAACCTATTCAAATGCGTTTCAACGAGTTGATCGCAGGGGTCCGCGCTGAGCTTGCGATTAAAGTTTTTGGCGATGATTTCGATACACTAATTACCCTGGGCGATGAAATAGAAAAGGTCATTAATCAGGTTCCCGGTGCGGTAGACATTGCGGTTGAGCAAGCCACCGGCTTGCCGGTGCTCACTATCAGACCGAACCGCGAGGCGCTAGCGCGGTACGGTCTTAGCATGAGTGAGTTGCAAAGTTTTGTTGCAACTGCGATTGGGGGCTCAATAGCAGGGCAGCTTTATGAGGGTGATCAGAGAGTAGATATTGTTGTTCGTTTGCCTGAGCGGCTGCGCAGTGATCCAGATGCCTTGCTGAATCTGCCAATACCTGTGATCCGTGGGGGTTTTGTTCCTCTGGGGGAACTCGCAAAAACCGAGCTCGTGATTGGCTACAACCAGATCAATCGGGAGAATGGCAAACGTCGAGTGGTGGTTACAGCCAATGTGCGCGACCGTGATCTCGGCTCGTTTGTTGGTGATGTACAAAGAGCAGTAGCACAGAACGTCGAGATCCCCGCTGGTTATTGGGTAGAGTACGGTGGGACTTACCAAAACTTGCAGTCAGCAGCGACTCGGTTAAGTATCGTAGTACCTGTCACTCTGCTGTTTATTGTCGGGTTGTTGTTCATGGCGCTGGGGTCGATTCGGGATACTGCGATCATCTTCTCTGGGGTGCCTCTGGCGCTGACGGGCGGCATTGCAGCGTTGTTGATACGGGATATTCCATTTTCGATTTCTGCTGCAGTTGGGTTCATTGCACTATCGGGCATCGCGGTCCTAAACGGGTTGGTCATGGTTTCTTTTATACGTGACCTTCGGCAACTCGGCCGTTCATTGGATGAAAGCATTGCCGATGGTGCGTTGACGCGACTTCGGCCGGTTTTGATGACGGCGCTTGTAGCTTCACTCGGTTTTGTTCCTATGGCGCTGAACACTGGTATTGGTTCTGAAGTTCAACGACCTCTGGCAACCGTTGTGATCGGTGGGATTATCTCATCGACCTTGTTAACGCTTGTGGTTTTACCGGCGCTTTACCGGTTGGTTCATGGCAGGCAAGCGGAAGCCCCCGTGCTAAAGCGGCAAACTTAAAGCTTCGATTTTTCAAAACAGACGACAACATAAATAGCGGTACTGACAAATTAATCGCGCCGCGGGCAACCTACCAGGATGCAAAACCTATACAAACGACATCGTTTCCCGCCTTCTGTCATTCAACACGCAGTTTGGCTCTACTACCGTTTCAATCTCAGCGTCCGTGATGTTGAAGACTTGTTAGCCGAACGAATTATCAACGTCAGCTATGAAGCCATTTGTCTCTGGATCAACAAATTCGGCCCTGACTTTACCAAACGTCTTCGCCGCTGACTCTCCGGCTTCGGCGACACCTACTTTTTGGACGAACTGTTCGTCAAGACTGAAAGCAAACAAGGTTACCTTGGCGCGCCGTCGATCAAGATGGCGAAGTTGTCGACATCTATTGACAAGAGCAAGGAGACGCCAAGGCAGCGAAACGATTCTGGGCAGCCTCAAGGTTCTGCCGCAACTAAAAATGTGCTTTTCTCAAATCCGCCGATACTTTCAACCTTGGCAAGCCTGAGCTCAGCCAATAACCACAAACCCTGGTAGCGTTTAATCACTGCTGGTCATGCCGCGCGACTCTTTCATAAAAAAAGCAGGCCACCGCGCTGATTCGATACTTAGACTTTCGCTCGAAAAGCCCTGTTATAATTTATATCCTCGAAGGCTATGATTGCGCGGAATAGAAATACAAAAATGAGCACCGTTTCGCCATAAAGATTTGTTAGGGTCATGATATGAAAAATCAAATGCGTGATCGCGTAAAGGAATCTTTCCCCTCTGTTCTGCTCACGTTACTGAGTATCATGCAAGCAGTCGCCTTGGAGCTGCTATGGGGTAAAGTGGTCGGGCTTGAGGTGCTCTACGAAGCTTCAATGGAATGCTTTGTGATCTGGGTACAAGTCGTTTCAACATTTGTCGGACTGATCCTCGTTTGGGTGATTTATGCCGGTAACGTGATGCGGTTTCGTTGGACGCCAAACATTTCAGACTCAATTTATCCGTTTTTAGCAGGTGTACTAGAGTTCTGGTTTGTAGCAGCGATTGGCCAGGCAACCATCGGTATCTGGATACTAACTCTGGGCGGCTTATTCGCGGCGATGACCGTGATTTCACAGCTAACCATGCAACGAGCAAGAGCGGATGATGACAACGCTGATTTTTTTAGATCGATCCCTCCTGCTAAACTGAAAGACTTCTTGCCACAGATTATTCTTGTTGGAATCTTCTTAATGACAGGTACAACGCTATTGATTACCGAGGTATCACATCATACAAATGCAGCAATAGTGGTGTTAACGTTATTGTTTCTGGCATGGCAATTTAGAAGTTTCGTAGCCTACTGGAACGCCTCTATTGAGCCCGTCATTAAGTAGGATTGCCGAACATAAGAAAACAATATTGGACGACTAAAAGGAACGGGCAGGGCAGGGTCCCGCCTGGACCTTAGAGCTCACCGGGTGCTGGCAGACCAAAGGGTTCAAAGCAAAACCTGTCTGATCAGTGCATCTACGGTTTGGCTGAGTTGTGGGAGTGAGAGGGTAAGGACATCCTCGCGCAGATGGCCGCTGAGAAGCCCTGTGAGCTTGTTCGTGCGGTGACCAGGGTTTTGCCAAGAGACAATTTTGCAAGGGACAATTTTTCCAAGGGACAATTTTTCCAAGGGGCAGGGTGCGGTTGCGGGAAGGCGCTGTAACGGTTCTTGATTACACGGGTATGGATAACCCTGAGCCGCCCGGTTGAATCATCAGGGTAAGAGTAGTCCTGAATGAAACGCTGATTCGATACTCAGACTTTCGCTCAAAAAGCCCTGTGATAGTTTCAATCCTCAGAAATGTGGTTTATTCTTTTTGTAACGGTCACAACGGTCACACATCTGATAAACGGATAACGCTATCGTGCAGCAATTCAAAGGTTAAACTAATATCGAGTTTTTTCATGAAATCCCAAAGGATATAACGATGAAATTTTGCAAGTTAACCAGTGTTGTCGCGGCGATAACCGTCTCTGCTGCCCTAGGGAGCATGCCTGCCTTTGCTGACGATGATGAAAGAGCGGAATGCAGTATTGCTTCGGCCTTCGTCTATCAGAGCACCGACTTTCGTTTACCTGTCATCGACGTGTACGGATCAGGTTTCGGCGAAAAGAGAAGACATCCAAAGGTCCAACTCGGTGGGGAAGATGTTGGCTATTTCATCGTGGAATCCACTGATACGAGAGTGGTACTAGCGTTTGAGCCGACAAGTCCTGCGGCGCAAGATTTATTTCAAGCCATACCCGGGCCAACGAATGACCAGTATGACTCATCCTATCCGTCATCGCACCAACTCCAACTGACCATCAAGCCACGCGGGAAGAATCAAACGGCTTGCGCTCCGATTACCATCGCCAGCGGGTTACGGATGTTGGTGGGTAAGAGCGTCGTAGAGCCCTACAATTGAAAAGCCCTTAAGTTTACGAAATCACTGAGCGGGTGGCTGTGGCCCGTGACCAGGGGGCGAGTTGATGGCTGCCGGAACCGTGCTGTTTGAGTGGGTTCACGACATATCCAAGAGCTGAATTGATGACACCGAAGGAGCAATACGTGTTGTCATCAGACAAAAAATGAATTCAATAACCCGAGCATCATTAGTTTCAATTTCATTGAGTATTTCCCTGCATCGCAGATAAGCGGTGCGACTATCCTTGGCCGACCGATAAACGCTGTAAACCTGATGTCACCTATGGTGTCGCAGACGGCTCTCGTTATATATTGGGAGGCAGCAATCGATTTATCAAGCAGCCCGGCGAACGATGCACAACATCGCCCGACGAACAAGAATCAAGAATCAAGAATCAAGGAACCCGCATGAGTTCATTCGACTCACATACAAAAAAAATTCAAAAACAATTTAACCGTCAGGCCAAGGAATACGCCCAAACCAATCAGGCAAAAGATATGCGAGCGATGGCGAGTTTGGTTGGACTAACGAAAACCAACGCGTCTAGCGTTACTTTAGACGTCGCCTGCGGACCAGGTCGATTGACGATGGCCTTTGCCAATCACGCAAAACAGGCGACCGGCTTGGATGTGACAGAGAACTTACTTGATATTGGCCGTGCAGAGGCCGAGAAACTAGAGATAGATAATATTGCGTTTACTTATGGCTCTGCCCTGGACATCCCATTTGATAGCAAGACCTTCGATACAGTGAGTTGCCGGGCTGCGTTCCATCACTTTGCAGCGCCAGGAGAGGTGTTGAAAGAACTGGCTAGGGTGCTTAAGCCTGATGGAGAGATTGTAATCGCAGATATTTTAGGCAATGAAGAGACCACCAAGGCGACGCATCACGATGCGTTAGAGCAAATGTGTGACCCAACTCACGTAAGCTGCTTATCAAAAACTCGCTTTCTCGCGCTATTTAATGAAACGGGTCTGGACGTCACCAGTAGCCGATTCGGCTCTATGGATTATGAGGTCGAACAATGGCTACTTCATGGTGGACCGAACGACGAGCAAAAACGGGAGATTCGATCAAGGTTTGAACAGAACGTAGTGAGTGATCAAACAGGACTCGATGCCCGCGAAGAAAAAGGCCTGCTAAAATTCACTCACCAAACCGCCGTGTTCGTTTTAGAGCTGGCTGCAAGAGCCACGCACTAATTTTAGGGGTCAGTAATTTTAGGGGTCAGGACCAAGTGCCAGAACCATTTAACGGATCCTGACGTCTATTCCACGGAGTGGTCACCTGCGAAGTGCATTAACCTGATCACGAAAGGCCGCCGTGCCAAGCACCAGGCCGGTGTTGAGGCAGTGCCTGATCTTCTGAATGACTTCTGCAGAAAGTGATTGGGCTATCATTTCGCGGTATATCTTTTGCCGTTCAGTTTCGTTCTCGCCTAGGCAGAGGTATTCAGGGCACGGTGTCCACATCCGTGCGGTATTGCCAAATGCATGACAACGATAACTCGACCATCGATAGTCTCCTGGGTCAGTTGTGATCCCGGCTCGTACAGGATTGAGTTCAACGTATCTGATGCAGTTGATCAGGTAGGCATCGTCTTGTACGAGCGAGGACCTGAACCTGCCCTCGAACAGCGAGCCTGATCGAGCATATCTGAAGTTAAAAGGTTGAACGTAATGGCGGCCCATATACCGCATGAGGTGTGACACCCCTTGAGCGGTAGATGGTGTCATTATTAGGTGGACGTGGTTTGTCATGAACACCCATGCATGTACCGCAATACCATATTTGGTAGCGCCTTTGTGCAAGCTGTGGGCATAGGCCGCCATATCGTCATCGCATGTGAAGCACACCTGCCTATTGTTTCCACGTTGGACTACGTGAGTTGGATGGTCGGCTGGGCAGAATCGAGGAAGACGTGGCATCTTCGTATTGTGGGTCTGAGCCGGGTCGGATGATGTAAGAAAGCTGATTAATGGCGTGTGGGAAAAGCCTGAGTTTTACTGTCAGTTGGACCTGTCACTTGGTCCTGACCCCTAAGATTTTGACCGGTTTTTACGCGCACTTAGCTTTTCTTTTGCAGTATGAGTCCGTAATCTGATGTCGAAGATTGAAAGAATGAGCCGAGATGAGCGCGCAAAAAGAAATTACTGACCTGATGAACCTATATTGTACGGCGATTGATTCAGGTGATCTGAAAACTTTTAGCAGGCTTTTCGCAAACGCAACGTGGGTAGCGGAAGGGCGAGTGCCTGGCCCCGAATCAATGAACAACATGATTGTGTATGAGGATGGAACGCCACGTACAAAACACGTCATTACTAATCTGACGCTGGATATTGATCAAGCGGCAGGCGCGGCCACTGGCCATTGCTATGTGACGGTTTACCAACAAACACCTGAGTTTCCGCTTCAAGCAATTTTTGTTGGGGAATACTACGATACGTTTTCTCTCTCGGCACAAGGCTGGGCCTTTACCCGGCGCGAAATTCGTCATTCACTAATTGGCAACATGCGCGCTCATCTTAAAACCCCATCACTAACCATCCCTGGGGCAACGCCTTGATCGATCAAAAGCGGATTAAATGATGCAAAGTGTGCCTCTATGGCGCTTTGGGAAGTCGCGCAACCGAAGGCGGGTACCTGCGTGATTTAAATGCCGCTTATTTAATTGGCACTATGACAAGCTAAGCACTCACTACGGCCAAACATTTTTATTACATGTCTGGTCCAGGCATCATCCAGAAGATCCTCGATCACATCGAAGCCCAACCGCCACCGCTCAGCCCTGCGATTGGCATTCAATCCTAAAACGCGATTGACTTAACAAGTCAGAATCGCCCTGCTCGGCTTACAAACCTTTTTAGCGATCAACCCAACAGTCTGTAAGCCAGCAGATCAGCAACGTGGCAGTCATTGACTATCTAAAAGATCAGCACGTCAGGAAGTCGCAAATTTAACTGGACTTTAGCAACCACCATAGTTGACCGTTCTTCGGAAAATGTGGTTTATTTTTCTTATCTTCACCAGCTAAATAGAGTGCCAACCGCGCAAGAAAGTCCTCATTATCAAGTAAAAGACGTCACTACTCGTGCGGCTGTGAGAAGAAGTTGGGGTGTAGAGCGCGACATTGACTTGAAGTCATGTAAGCCAATTGTAAATTTTACTCCGACCCCATTTACTCCGACCCCATTTACTCCGACCCCATTTATTCATGCCGACCCCATTTATTACGGCCCCTTTTATTAGGTCATTGCGGGGCTGTGATTAACGGCATTGATGTATATTTGCTGGTGTCCTATGAATCCAATTTCGTTGTGTAAGGATGAGATAAGCTTCGATCATGAACCGAATGAAACTGAGTGTGGAACAACGGTGCAAAACAAATTACGGTAACGACGTGTGGACGGTCGCAAGAAATACCAGGGAAATAGCAAATTTCGGTGTCTTGGTAGGGACGGGGTGCAGATCTTTAGCGGCCATTTCTTATTCATTAAAGCCTAGTCATTAAAGCCTAGTCATTAGAGCCTAGTCATTCAAACTCAGACCTATACAAAGAGGCATCAATTACCATGAAGAAGGTTACCCTCACTATTAGCATCGTATTCTCTCTGGCGGCCATGATAGCAGTCGCAGATTCGGGGACGCCTTACTCGCCTATGGCGGGTAAAAACTACCCCCGCGACGTCTTTTTCGGTGATACACATCTCCACACAAACTTGTCCCCCGATGCTGCTGCCGGTGGTAATCGACTATTTGGCCATGATGAAGCTTATCAATTAGCTATGGGTAAGGAAGTCACCGCCCACAATGGTCGAACTGTGCGCCTAAACAGACCATTGGATTTTTTGGTCGCGGCAGACCATGCAGAGTACATGGGGCTATTCCCTGCACTGGACTCGAAAAACCCGGATTTATTAGGAACTGAAATAGGTCAGCGTTGGTATCAAATGTTGCAGTCTGGGCCTGAAGAGGCTGCCAACATCTTAATTGAGTTCGGCCGTGCGTTAGGTCAGGGTGAGGATTTGGTGCAAAGCGAGAGTTTCAGGACGTCAGTTTGGAAAACCGTTGTCGACAAGGCCGAAGTGTACAATCAGCCCGGAGTATTTACGGCTTTCATTGGCTATGAATGGAGTTCAGGTCGAGGCGGCGGAAACATGCATCGAATCGTGATTTTTAAAGATGGCGCTGACAAGACTCGTGAAATCACTCCTTTTAGCTCGTTCGACAATAATCGGCCTCGTGCGCTATGGGATTTTCTGGCCAGTTATGAGGCATCAACTGGTGGAGAATCATTCGCAATCCCCCATAACAGCAACGTAAGTGCGGGCCTCATGTTCGCGCCCGTAGATTCAGACGGCAATACAATGACCGTGGAGTACATAAAGCAACGCGTCAAGTACGAACCACTCCTCGAAGTCACACAATATAAAGGCGACAGTGAAACGCACCCTGCTGTGTCACCCGATGATGAGTTTGCCGATTATGAATCCTGGGACAGGTTTGCGAGTTTTAGTAATAAGATAAAACAAGAAGCGTGGATGTATGAGCGAGAGTACGCACGCCCAGCGCTAAGAAATGGCCTTGCGATTTTGCAGGACCTCGGTGCCAACCCATTTAAGTTTGGGATGATTGGCAGTACCGATTCGCACACGGGAATCCCATCGCCTGACGAAAACAATTTTTGGGGGAAATTTAGTTGGCATGAAGTCAATCCTACACGGGTCATGGAACGATTCGTCAACATCCCGGACATCCCTCAATTTGAATGGGAAATGGCTGCTTCTGGCTTGGCTGCAGTTTGGGCACAGGAAAACACAAGGGAGTCATTGTTTGACGCAATGCGGCGCAAGGAAACTTACGCCACAACCGGGTCAAGAATGCGTGTGCGGTTGTTTGGCGGCTGGGATTTCACTGATGCGGATATTCATTCACCAAACTGGGTAGAACGCGGCTATAACAGGGGTGTGCCAATGGGCGCTGATATGCCATCGCCGTCCAGGAAAGATCAGGCTCCAGTTTTTATGATCAGTAGCTGGAAGGATCCCGATGGCGCAAATTTAGATCGAGTGCAGGTGATTAAGGGCTGGGTAGATAAACTGGGTCAGACTTATGAAAAGGTATTTGATGTCGCTCTATCAGATGGCAGAGTGGTCTCACCGGTCACAGGCAAAGCGCCACCGGTGGGAAGCACCGTGGACCTATCTTCGCCCTCTTACAGTAACAATATCGGTGAAGTACAGTTCACCACTGTCTGGACTGATCCGAGTTTTGACCCTGAGATGCCGGCGTTTTACTACGTGCGTGTGCTAGAGATTCCGACGCCTCGCTGGACTGCTTATGACGCTGCCTACTTCAATTTGGAATTGCCTGAGTACGTACCCATGGTCACTCAGGAACGTGCCTATACATCACCGATTTGGTTTACACCGGAACGATAAGGCGTGATGGGTTGAGAAAGAAATCGTCAGAGTTACCGTGGGTAACCTTTGATTGAATTCGAGAGCAAGCATCAATGCTTTCTCAATGACTGCCTAGGGCAATGCAGAAGCCCTGCGTTCCGGGCTTCTGCATTGTGTATTGTGTATTGTGTATTGTCATTGAGGTTCCTCATTGATCAGAGCAAAGCCATTAACCAATCAATGGCTTACCACGCCACGGTGGCATAAATTAGAAACAACATCACCAGTAACACTATCCTCTTCTCTCAGATCAGTAACTTGTATTGGCTGCGCTTGGTGAGCTATGTTGCTGATCTGATTGATGGTGCACAAAACGAGTTGATTATCGTGATGCCTTCCTGGAGCATTCTGGGTTTGGATGTCATCAAACGTAGGAAGTCTGGAAAGAGTAGGTCAGGACTTAACATTACGCTTACGACGCCGCGACCGGGGGAGACGAAAGCGGATGATTGTCAAGGTGTTGCCGCTTTTCGCCAATTCATGATGCAAGCTGGTGCAACGGTTGAGCATCTGGCACCCAATGTGCTGTCTTCAGGGCTTCGGCCGCTGGTACACGGCAAGGTTGTGGTTGCGGATAAAAAGGTGGCCTACCTGGGGTTGGCCAATTTGTCTAAAGACGGGTTGAATCAGTCGATCGAGGCCGGAGTGGCGTTCTCGGGGGCAGAGGCGATGCGACTACGAAATTGGTTTATGAGTTTAGCGGTGTATTTTCACGAGGTTGCCTAAGACTCGGTGTCAGATTTCTGTCGCCCGGATTCGTTAAGTTGCCAGCAGGTACCTTTGGTTTGTCGTCTCAAATTAGCAAGGACGCGCTAATAAAATCGTTAGATTCAGCATAGTCCGACACCGACGGATTGGCAGGATGATTTGAAGAAGTATTGAGGATACTTTCCAAGCTTTGTCAGGCAGAAAATGAGCCGGGATTACATAGCGTAGATTGGGGCCGGGTGGGGTGCGGCTGGGCCGAGAATGCTAGCTGGTTAGGTGGTACGGAAATTCCGTTTACGCTTTAAGGGCAAGGACCCGCGCTGATAACTGCTTCTGATTAATCTATCTGATTAGCAACATGTTCGAATGGGAATAACGCTCCGACGCTTTCCACAATTTCCGCGGCTGCCCGATGTGCCGGAACAGATCAAGCGGCTCGTCGCGGTCTGGCGATAGGGCTTCTATAGGTCTTCTATAGGTCTTCTATAGGGCTTCTATAGTGAGCCTGATTGGCGAATTGCTAGCAGGTCTCATTGTTTACTCGCGTGGCTTCCACGCTTTTACCAGATCCTGCATATCAAACGCCGGTAACCGTGAGACCTGTTAAAAGCCCGTCCAAACCAGTAATACCTGCTCCTCAGGAGGGCCATTTCTGTTGAGTGGGAGTAGGGGTGCCGTGAGGTGCTGCTGGGCCGGAAATGCTAGCGGGCCAGACTCTCTTCTCCTGAGCTGAACCCGCGCACCATCTCTGGTGATTTTTACAGCATAGCGCGGACCGCTTCTTCTAATTCCCCGTTTCTAGGGCGCACACCCGCGCTAAAATGTTGGACCCGGCTTCCGTCTGGTGACACTAGAAACTTATTAAAATTCCAGCTTGGCGATTCTCCTGTCTGCTTCCGCAGGCGCTGAAAGAACTCATTCGCGGTTGAGCCGGTCACGGAACTCTCCGCCACCATGTCAAAGGTTACCCCGTAATTGACGTAACAGACTTCTGCCGTCTTTTCCTCGTCCCCATATTCCTGCCGAAAATCATTCGACGGGAACCCAACAATTGCAAGCCCTTCGTCTTTATACTCCTGATATAACGCCTCAAGTTCCTTAAATTGAGGAGTGAAACCACATCGGCTGGCGGTATTAACCACTAGTAGTGCCTTGCCGGCGAAAGCCTTACAGAACTCAACGTTTTCGCTAGCCCGCAAACGTGGTGCACTGAAATCGAGCACCTCCGGACAGTCATCAGCAAATGACAAGGACGTGGCCAGTATTAATAACGTTCCCATTATTCTCTTCATTTTCTTCCAGTTTTTGGTGAATACTGAGTATTACGACTGATGCCTGCCTTTTAGATCACCACTACCATTTTATTGAGAGCGAGCCCCCGTTTTACCCAATGGAAAAAATGCGACAGTCAGACAGTCAGACAGTGTGGCTAACCCTGTCATAATTGGACCAGTTGCTATGTTAGGGTTTCTCCAATCAGGAGGAACCGATGTGGACTAAAAGTCTCGGGCTTGCGACACCAGGTGTCTATCGGGAACTGAAGCTAAACTCACTGTCAGAGGGATCATGTACTTGGCTGATGAAGCAGAATGTGGCTAATTCTTTCTATATCCACGACTTTCTTATTCTTCATGACCTGTACGGTTATAGTATTGGCGTTAGGCTGTAATTCGCGCCGTATTAAATTTTGCTGAGCTTACCGCTACGGCTTATCCAACGTCTTGTTAGGACCCGGAAAAAACATATTTGTCGTTTGCTGATAGGTTTTGTAATCAGGGCGTTTCTGAACGGAGTAGTATTCCGAAGGTTCTGCACCAGTATCAAACACAAGCGTGCTGTACATTTTCCAAGAAGCAAACAGCAACCCGATTCCAAGCAATAGCCAAGTGATCAGAGACTCCGCACCATACAAATTCAGAAATGACGGAACGGCGGCAATGATCAACCCATTCCAAACCATCCACTCGGCAAAGTAGTTAGGATGCCGCGTGTGTTTCCATAGTCCTACATTACAAACTCTATTTCGTTCGCCGGCTTTTTTCATGGTTTGCAAGAAGGCGAGCTTTTGAAAATCAGCAATCGATTCCATAGCGAAGGCGCTTCCCCAGACAAGAACGCCAACGACCTCTAGAATGTGGATATGTTCACTTGAGTTAGAGGCAATAATAAAGGCGGGCATTGCTAGAAAAGACGCATTCGCCAATCCCTGCCAAAGCGCATCAACCTGCATAGCTAAAGGCACGTTAGTTTTACCTGCCGCTATCCACCGCTGTTTTTGATATTCATAACGAGGAAATTCCTGCTTAAGTCGTCCCATCGACCACAACTTCAACGCACCGAAGCCCATACGACTTCCTGCAAAGATGTAAGCCACACTTACCAATGCGACGCGCCAGGATTGACCATCACTCAGCACCCAAGTTAAACCACCAATGACGATTAGACCTAACGGCCAGCCAATATCCACATAAGACATCCGTCCCGTCATCCAAATGGGAATACCCACGACAACGCCAAACAAAGCCAATTGCAGCAAACCATTGTATAAACCGATCACGGCAAAGCTGTCTGTAACGAGCAACAAGGCCCAACCCGCAATGAAGGGCAACAGGGATTTAAAATACTTCATGAGCTTTATCTACTTGTTTGAAGAAACGACTAAAGATGGATCGTACACACTATCATTTCCTGATTGAACAAACCTGCTAGGCAATGCGCCTATCCGCGTCAATTACTGTGGCCGGTTTGTCTGATTTACTATTGAGAACTCTTTTGTTTCTCTCTCATTTTCATTGATGTTGCCTTACGGAAGCTTTCGTCCTGCATTTCTATAACTGTCGCGTCGTGAACTAACCTGTCGATTACAGCGACGGTCGGAGTTGGAAGTAAGCCAGTTCGATCTCATTGTCAGCACACCAATCAACAAATACTCCGGCGATCAGTTCGGAACCGTTATCCAGACGTATCTGACCAAGCAGACCACGTGCCACTTTTAACCGATCCAGAGCCCGTACGAGTGATAGTTACCGAACCTATCGTTGACATTAAGATTCTTGAGCCACTGCAGGAACGACCTCAAGGCTTGCTACCTAAGATATGGTATTGGTTCTTCCCAAAACCTAAACTCCTACCCTTAAAGCCTATTGAGAAGAGAATGGTGAAGGAGGAGCCTATTGAGGAACCGGCAGTAAAGGAACCTGAAGACCAAGGTTATTTCTGCCCGAGATGCGACAAGTTCACGCTACCTTTCCAACAAACCGCGTTTACTGATTGAAGATTGTGAGGTTGCTATAGCCGTATAGAGGATAGAGATCACATGAAAAAAGATAAAGATTCGACCTGTGAGGGCGAGCAGCGAGATTCCGAACCTCACGGTTTCGGTAAACGCGTTTATCCAGACGGATCAGTGTACGAGGGAGAGGGGGAAGCTGGGCATAAAAGTGCGCAAAGCGGCGACTTTACAAGGTGCTTTAGGCAAAACGGTCAATAACCGGGTGGCACGGAGCAATGATGGAAATTGGATTGCGTCCATTCGCGGCGCGGACTGCGCGCAACGCCTTCGGGGGCTTACCCTCGCGGGCGATATCTGCTTAGGTGCACAGTTCGCCGTAAGGTATGCTGTAAAGTGATTTCCAGACGGCTTTTTGAAAGTTAGCATCCCTAAATTTGTAGGAATATCGAAGTTCCTGCGCTTTTTTTTAAAGTCTTGTGTCAGTAGTTGATTGGCCTCGCGTAGCACAGCATCTTGAAACTCGGCTGCTTGGGTGGATCGTGCATTTGACAGAGCGCCAGCCGAGATAGCGTACTATAAAAATTCGTAGTGGAGGCTCCCCACCCCGTATGTCGTTTATGAAGATTACTTATCCCGTACGATCAGGAAAATTGCTGTCTAGTCTTTCTCTTAGGTACTCTCCATAACGAATTGGCTCGTAAGCTGGCCGCTTGTCATTTTCCATAAATTGTCTCAAACAGGTAATGTCTGCATCGGTGTTCGGATCAAAAAACATCGCCACAGAATAACGACTACGGTTTTTTTTATTGACATTCACGCGATGCGGTGACGAATTGAAAACGCCGTTGGTCCAACGTGCCAGTGCGTCTGCAATATTCACCACTAACGTGTCCTGCAAACTGGGTACTGCCATCCAACTGCCGTCCACCGTTTTGATCTCCAAACCGCCCACCTGATCTTGTGCCAACAACGTGAAGAACCCATAGTCCGTGTGCGGATTGATGCCATAAAGATCAGCGTCGCTTGTTGCTGGGTCCTCCTCAACCACAGGATAATGAAGCAGCCGCAAACAGGTCATTGGGCCGTCAAAATAGGGCAAGAAAAAATCCGCAGACTCCCCCACGGCCAAGGCAAAAATTTTCAGCAACCGCATCCCCAAATCAATAATCGCCTCGTTATACCGTGCCACCGCATCACAAAAAATTTGGTCATCGGGCCATTGATTAGGGCCCATCAATGCTCGACTTTGATAGGCCGGATCATCCGTGGGCACCTCATGGCGCACCATAAAGCTTTCCATCTGGTTAGCCCCGACAGCTGGGGCGAAGCGTTCTGAGGATATTAATTTAGAGGTCGCGAAGGCCTGATACCCTCGATGCCAGGCATTGAGCTTGATGGACAGTTTTTTTTCCAACGGTTGTGCATGGAACACCTGGTTGGCCTTCATGACCGCTTCCAATAAGTCAGGATCAATCCCGTGGTTTGCGATATAAAAAAAACCACCGCCCATGGCGGCAGTCCGAACCTGCTTCGCAATGGCTTGGTCAGCACGATCATGTCGACCAAGGTCAGCAAGATCAATCAATGGCATATTGAGGGTTGCGTTTTTCATCGTGGCGTGGCGCTTTGGGAAACTTTGGTTAAAGTTGCTTTATATGGGTAATCAGACTTGCGATCGAAAAGCCCTGTTATAAATCCTATTCTCTAAGGGGGTTAGTTCGCCATATACCGCCGGCATAGCTATAGGCATTGGGTAGTGGAATTTGTGTCGTTTACTGAGTTCTAGCCTTAAAGGCGGTTGTGACTCATCTTGTAAAAGGGCATTAGGTCTTTTACATCGTAACCAAAAATAAACCCTTCCTCAACAAAGTGGTCCCTCCAAACCTGTAATACCTACCCAGCAGGAGTGCCAGTTGTGTAAAGTGGGGGTGTCCCGGGGTCGGTTGCGATTGGGTTGGTAATGCTAGCGAGTAAGGTTGTATGGAAATTCGGCGTACGCGCAAAGGGCATGCCGCCGCGCAGCGGACAGACAGAAATATCGATATCAAATACAAGCTTAAGCCGTTCGGCCCAGGCCTGAAAACCCCTATATCTCGCATCCACCGTTCCAGAAGGTTTGATATTAAATTAGCACTTGCACCAGCATGGAACCTGCGTTTCAGTGATCAACCGGGCCACCTGTAAGACAATAGGTCATTGGCCATTCAGGTATTAGCCATCCTCAACTGAAAAACTGCTCAACAGACTTCTTTTCGCATAAAAACCAATCAGGATACTTTTTCAAATCTTCAGCGACAGTGTCCATCTACGGATACTTCCATTAGCACTCTTCTAGCCTGGCTAAATTGAATAAAATTCTGTGGTTCCTGCAGCGCTTTAATACCTTAAAGCACTGCATTGATTGGTTTTTTCGCTGTGCACTAGCGCGACTGAGTGTTTTTAAATGCGACGTATTTGTTACCTTGATTTAGACTGGAGCGTGGTTTACCTTCTTCGCATGACAAACGTTCTTGAAATAATTCCCGAAAGCCTGCAAGCCGAAGTGGGTGCGGCTTTGGATTGGTTTAACACACACGAAAACGCGTCCTATGATGTGACGGGTATTGTCGACCCACCGGTTACTTCTGGTAGTAGTCAGGATCTTCGATTGGTACTTTGTGGCGAGGGCGTTTGTCGTCAGGAAACTTTTAAGGTTGTTGGTTCCGCTGATGTTCCTGAGGTGGAATGGTTGGGGTTAGACCACGCGCAAGATAGCGTTGGTGTGGCTGAACTTGATCCGCCCCCAGGTGCTAGGAAGACTTGGTTAGCTGATGTGGCTGGCAGGAATTCTTTTGCTGTGTTGTTGTTTTATCGCGGCTTCTGGTGACCCCCTTGTCGCCTCGAGTTACGAGGCTACGTTTTTAGTGGAGTGGTTGATGCTATTAGGGCTGCGGGTGGCGAAGTTTATGGGGTTACCAGTGAACCTCAGGCGCTGGCCTCTAGTGCCCAAGAAGATTGGGGACTCTCTTTCGAATGTGTAGGGGACCCACATCAAGAAATCGCTGATGCTGCACGTCAACGCGGGATGTTAGATCTGCGTACCAGTGAAGTGGGTGAGTTTATAACCCGTGATACGTCTTGGGGTGTTTCCCATCCTAAGGGTTTCTATCAGCCCGGTGTTCTGGCGCTGAGTTCTGAGCGTCTGCTTTACCGCTGGCGGTCTGTTCCCAGTCGAGAAAATATGGGTGGTGCTGGTGGTAGACCTATGGAAGATTATGTTTGGCGGCAGATTCAGGCCTCCCTTGCAGACACTTCAGCCGCTGACGCTGTATTAGATGAAACCCCTGCCATAAAAGGTAAGCCGCCACCCTTTTTCATATTCTCCATGATGTTGATGGCTCACGGTTGGTTTTTGCGTCCTAAAGCCTTCACCTACCAGGACGATGGTGTGAACCCAATGCAACGTTTCCCGTTGGTACTTATGCGCCTTGTTGTATTTATCGTGTGCTGGATTGCAGCGTTTGCGTCACTGCCTACAATTTGGGTGGGCGCTGCGTTGGCTTTTTATGCGCCATTGGCTATTTTGGGTATTCGCAAGGTTTACGTTACGTTTGCCGTGGAGACCGAAGAATAACTGGGCATCCTCTTCTATATTAAGCTGCTGCGCTAACGAGGAGCTTAGCCCGCTTGACCTGGCAACAATAACATGAGCGTAACTACCTTGAAGAAGTCGAGATATTGCCTGCTTTGTCGCCCCTCTGTGTCAGAGTTGTTGACGTTCAATACTCCAACCATGAGTCCCCTGGAACGACTCCGGCCCCGGTATCTCGACGTCCGCAAGATGGCGTTGTGGAGCGACCGCAGCCGCCGCCGACTTCGGCTCGAGACCCAGGTAATTTGATTTGTTGCGCGCCGGTTTCGCTGAACGAAGAACCACCGCCGGCCTGAATGGCGAGTTGGTCGCGAAGGCCCTAAGTCTGCAAAAGTATTGTGTCAGATTGGACAGGGGTCTCGGTATTAGAATTGCTGGCAGTGTAACTGCGAGTTAATCTGGAGCGGCTATCGCGACATCGAAGAAGAAGAGGGCGGGGGTTTCTTCATGGTAACGAATCTGGGTCGTCCAAGCTGTGACGCTTATGTTGAGATCTACGCGGGTAAGAAAGGCTAGTGCGAAAACAGTTGGTATCCCTATTGGTATCCCTATTGGTACCCCCAAGACCCTCTTAAAACCCAACCTCCTTGATTCTAGAGGGCTGTAGCGTAAATATGGCGAAAGAGGTAGAAGTCTAACCCTTAAGGCTGCTCGAGACTAAGGCCAATAAAAACAATACGTTAGATTACCATTGATTGACGCAACGCGACTCCGCGAGACACAATGGAAGTTCAATTGGGCACGTCAATGGTCACCTCAATGGTCACCTCAATGCCAGTATTATTAAGTCAAATTCAGATTTCGATAAACGATTTGGCGAACAAGGTCAGGCACTCATCGGCTTATGTACTTTCACTCTGGTAGCGTTTAACCACTGCGGGCCTCTCGCCGTCGCTGCTTCTGAATGTTGAAACCAATAAAAAAAAAGTCTAACTTGTCCTAAATTGAAACCTCAGGGTGACCTCGATGCAAGGCGCGCGTTTTTCAAAAACCTCTTTAATGTGGATTGGAGCCTGCGCGTTAGTTATTGCAGCAGTGGGTGCCACAATCTTGAGCACAGACGATGCTCACATAGAAAAGCATAGTATTAGCGGTACTATAGCCCCCGCAGAGAGGTTTTTCGTGGATCAAGTTGGTCAAAACGAAGTCATTACAACGGATGAATCTGACGAGTCATCAGACGTTACGTTACAACGCACGCTAGAATCCACAATGCAGGCCACTAAGAGTAATTCGTTACATAGTGAAAACGCAGGTAATTGCGGGGCGTGTCATTAAATCTATATATCGACGGGTAATCATCGGTGAACCACGATTTTCGCGGATCATTAACTGGTTCTGTTTGATGCCCGTGTGTCGCTTAGCTTGAAACCCACCGAATCATGCAAAGTTAGTCTGTGAGGCCTCACAGCGTTATATCTGGAATTTATTTTCAGACTTACAGGTGTAATTCAGATGAAGATACAAGTCCTTGTTATATAAGGGCTGTTATATAAGGGCTGTGGAGGGTGTTTCGATCCCAAATAAAGGATTGTCAGTTTCAAACGCGGTTATAAAGCGTTTTCACGCTTAAACTCCTGCTGCGGGGGCAGACTCTGATTCGGTGAACGCCTGAGTCTCAGTATAAGCCGTGGTCATTTTGGCCTGATATTTAGCCCACTCATTTCTTTGCTTCTGTTCACGTTGCTTTTGTTCAGCGTCTATCAGGTCTGAGAGGTCGAAGTTAATCGAATCGGGGGGAAGGTTCAGATTCTTTGTAAGGGGTTGAGGAATGTTTTTGGCAACTGCGGAGGAAGCGAAAGCCATCAGCAGTACAAGATGAATTGCCGCTGTCAGTAATCTTTCCATAGCACTGCTCCACTAGAGGATTAAGTGTCTCTTGAATGCGATGGCCTCGGGAACTGGTCTTCAAGCGCCAAAACCTAGTCATAAAAAAACCCCGCCGAAACGAGGTTTAGTGGCCGAAAAGACTTGCTTGCCATGGATTGCTATCAGGCTCGACCGAGCAGCTAGATTGTCTCAGGTGAGGTTGTTTGAGGTTGTTTGAGGATGTAGGAAATGGATTAACCTTGTGTAAGCATTCACCTGGAGGATCTCCTGTAAGCGCCTACATGACCTGTTCTCGAACAGTTTGGAAACCGTTGCTTACCGCTCTTGCTTTGCTTTCTGAAGGATGCGCTTCGAGCATTTTTAATCACTCAGACTCGTTTTTGTAATGTGGTCAGAGTCTCGAATCTGTGTAGGACATTCGCCATGCGTTTATTGATGTTGTTGGTTCTGATGTTGCCGGCACTGCGTTTTGGTTCTGAGGAAGATAAGCGGTTTTTTGAAGCGCAGCAGGTGTTAGCCGAGCAGGGAAATGCTAATGGGCAGAACAACCTTGGTTTGATGTACGACTATGGCGGAGGTGTTCCCAAAGACGACAAGTAAGCCGTGAAGTGGTATCGGCATGTTGCTGATTAGCAAGAGTTTGTGTTGGCAGGGGTGATAGTGAAGTTAATATTATAGATAATTAAGGCGCATATTTATTACGTACGCATACGCGCGCGCGACTTAGCAAAGGAGTAGTGCTGCCTCTTAGGAAATTAAAGATTGATAAATTTAGTTTAATTATTGTCATAGTCCCAGTGCTTTGCATGCACATAGCAGCGCGGTACGAAATATTCTGTTCCTAGGGGTTCGACCTGGCACTTGGCCCTGTCTCCCATGATTTGTTACTTCACATGGCCTAGATTAGTCAATTCAACCACCTGCTGGTCGCTGAAACCGATCTCTCTTAAAATCTCACCGGTATGTTCACCCTGTTTGGGGGCAGGAATCAGCTCAAGGTCAATACCCAGATAATGAGCTGCTGGTCGTGGATGCCGAACTTTTCCGGCGATGGGGTGTTCCGATTCAGTCAACATACCTGTCGCCTCTATGTGAGGATCAGTATGAACAAGATGGGGATCCATCACTGGCGCGACTGGTACTTCCGCACTCTGGAGACGCTCGACCACCTGCGCGACCTGGTAGGGCTTTACCATCTGGTCAATAGTATCCATCCACTCTTTGTTGTGTTCGCCTCGACCAACCGAGGTGTGATAACGCTGGTCATCATAGGCCTCCGGTCGTAATTCATCGCACATAGATTGCCAGTGCTTGTCTGTTCCAGGAGCGATTGCAACCAGGCCGTCAGTGCAACCATACAACCGATAGGCGTTGAGCAAGTTTGGTAAATGCTGCACGTCGTCATCCAATAACGTGCAATCCATCATCACATCGCTCCATACGAACGCAAGATTAGATTCAATCATATTAGTCTGCACAAGATTGCCTTTGCCGGATCGTTCTCGATGAATTACCGCAGCGAGGATTGCCTGAGCATTCGCGTAAGCTCCAACCTTATCCGCCACCATACCTCGAATCAGCGTAGGTTGACCGTCGCTCTTTTGCATGCCGGCCCAGCCAGAGAGGCCTTGGATTAGTGGATCATACACAGGGCGATCCGCGTACGGTCCTTTCGGTCCAAACCCTGAGGAAGCGCAATAGATGATTTTTGGGTTACGCGCCTTCACAGTGTCGTAACCAAAGCCCAATCGATCCATCACGCCAAAGCGGTAGCCTTCGACAAATATGTCAGTCGTATCCAGAAGCGACCACAGCACTTCCTTTCCCTTATCAGACTTGAGGTCAATAGCGATCGAACGCTTGCCCCAGTTTGCGTTCACGAACCAGCCACTTATCCCATTCTTCTTACTACCAAAGTAACGAAGGCCATCACCTGCGCCGGTATCCTCTACTTTGATTACCTCGGCGCCGTAGCCCGCCAGAATATGTGTCGCTGCAGGAACGGCAATCATCTGCCCTAGTTCAAGAACGCGCATGCCTGAAAGTGGCCCCTCATTGTGAGCGATCTTGTTTGCATCACTGTTCATTCCACCATCTCCTTCTCGCCATGACCAATATTATAATACTGCCCGCGTGGTTGTGTAAGACCAAGGCTAGAACATGCTCATAAACTCTCGATAATTTGGCTTGTCGCTGTCACAGCACCTCACTTGACCTGTTAACGTCCGATCCTGAAATCCGTCCTGGCACTTGGTCCTGTCCCCTAAGAATCATGAGTTAATCTGGGGCGGTTATCGTGACATCGAAGAAGAAGAGGGCGGGGATTTCTTCATGGTAACGAACCTGAGTTGTCCGAAGTGTGATGCTCACGTTGAGGTATACGCGGCTAAGAAAGATTAGTGCGAAAACAGTTGGTAGTGTAATTGGTAGTGTAAACCCCCTCTTAAAACCCAACTACCTTGATTCTAGCGGGCTGTAGGTTAAATATGGCGGAAGAGG
>Ga0209502_10001085_pt1 | contig 26590 bp, 29 predicted proteins | sample ArcticOcean_MG_C_10_FD_187442 | JGI IMG/M metagenome (GOLD analysis project Ga0209502, IMG submission 187442) | Marine microbial communities from western Arctic Ocean - ArcticOcean_MG_CB11_90 (SPAdes) (version 2) | ecosystem: Environmental > Aquatic > Marine > Oceanic | place: Arctic Ocean... | reverse complement strand
TCGGATATTACAGTTGCGCCAGTTAAAATAGCAATATCTTCAAGCATCGCTTTTCTTCTATCACCAAAACCAGGCGCTTTAACTGCCACTGCCTTTATAATTCCTCGTATGTTATTTACTACAAGTGTAGCCAAAGCCTCACCTTCTATTTCTTCAGCAATAATTAGCAATGGCTTACTTGCTTTTGCCACTTGCTCTAAAGTAGGAAGTAAATCCTTGATACTTGATATTTTTTTATCATGAAGGAGTATAAAAGGCTCTTCTAATAATGCAATCTGTCTGTCATTATTGTTAACAAAGTAAGGCGATAGATATCCTCTATCAAACTGCATTCCTTCTACAACATCTAATTCGTTTGTAAGTCCGGAACCATCTTCAACAGTAATAACACCTTCCTTACCTACTTTATCCATAGCATCAGCAATAATTTTTCCCACTGAAACATCTGAATTAGCTGAAATTGAACCAACTTGAGCAATTTCTTTTGATGTATTACATGGTTTACTTAATTTATGCAGTTCGTTCACTGCTGACTCAACCGCTTTATCAACACCTCTTTTTAAATCCATTGGATTCATTCCTGCAGCAACTGATTTCATTCCCTCGCGAATAATTGCTTGAGCAAGTACGGTAGCTGTTGTCGTTCCATCACCAGCATTATCAGAAGTTTTTGAAGCAACTTCTTTAACCATTTGAGCGCCCATATTTTCAAACTTATCTTCTAATTCTATTTCTTTTGCAACAGATACACCGTCCTTCGTAATTGTCGGTGCTCCAAAAGATCTTTCTAACACAACATTTTTACCTTTAGGCCCAAGGGTCACTTTAACTGCATTAGCTAGTGTATTTACACCTCTAACCATTTTTTGACGAACATCATCGCCAAATCTTACATCTTTAGCTGCCATTTAACTTTCTCCAATTATATAATTTAATAATTTAATGAGTAATTACTCAACAATACCCATAATATCTTCTTCTCTCATTACAAGTAGCTCATCACCATCAACTTTGACTGATTGACCAGCATATTTTCCGAAAAGAACTTTATCGCCAACTTTTACATCTAGTTTACGGCTTGAGCCATCTTCAAGAATTTTCCCATTCCCAATAGCCTGTATTGTTCCTTGATCAGGTTTTTCACCTTCAACACTTTCAGGTATAACAATACCTGATGCAGTTGTTCTATCTTCTTCAAGACGCTTTACAATTACACGATCATGTAAAGGACGAATTTTCATTTGTAAGTTCTCCTAGTAGTGTATTCTTTAAAAAGTTAAAATTAATCTTGTCTTAAGGCAATATTTAGCACTCAATGACACAGAGTGCTAATAATAGGGACAAACAGTCATAAATTCAAGGGTGAGAGAAAAAAACAATTTCTAAGTAATTGTTTTTAAATAAAATGTTTGAAAAAAAAGATTATAAAAAAGTAGGGCATACTGAATTAAAAGTGTCACCAATAACGCTTGGGACTATGACATTTGGCGATCAAAATAATCAAAGAGAAGCATTTGAACAATTAGATTTTGCTTTAAGCCAGGGTATTAATAGCTTTGATGTTGCAGAAATGTACCCTGTTCCTCCAAAAGCTGAAACATGCCATGCTACAGAGTCAATTATCGGAAATTGGGTTAAAAATCAAAAAAGAGACGAGTTAGTTATTTCAACAAAAATAGCAGGACCAAGGCGATCAATAGATTGGATTAGGGGTGGACCAAAATCTCTAGACGAAAAGAATATAACTGAAGCTGTAAACAACTCCTTAAAGAGGATGAAGACAGATTATATTGATTTACTCTACCTTCATTGGCCGGAGAGAAATGTGCCTATGTTCGGCCAGTACAAATTCGAACCAAAAGACGAATATAGTAATAATAAAAAAATTCAATGGGTGTCGATTGAGGAACAACTTATAAGTTTGGAGCGTTTAGTTAGTGATGGGAAAGTAAGATATATAGCCTTATCCAATGAGCACCCCTGGGGTGTAATGGAATTTATTAGGATTGCTAAAGAAAAAAAATTACCATTAATTTGTACGATTCAAAATAGCTTTAGCTTAATCAATAGAATTGCCGAGCTAGGAATGACCGAAATATTATACAGAGAGAGCTTAGGGTTTTTTGGTTACTCGCCTTTAGGTTTTGGACATCTGACAGGTAAGTATCTTCAAAATTCAGAATCATCTGGAAGAGTTAATTTATTTCCTGGTTATGCAAAAAGATATAGCAAACCTGGCGTTAATCTTGCTGTTGAAGAATATCTCCGTATAGCAAAAGAGTCTGGTTTGTCATTAACACAAATCGCATTAAGCTTTGCTTATAGACAATGGTTTGTAACAAGCACTATTGTTGGCGCAACCTCAATGAAGCAATTAAAAGAAAATCTATCTTCATATAAAATAATTTTGGAAGATGATATATTAGAAAAAATAGATCAGGTTCATCTGGGAAGAATGAACCCAGCCCCTTAAATTATGAAAAACAAAAAATATATTAAAGAAAGCATGAAGTATATTTGGCACCCCTGTTCCCAAATGAAGCATCATGAAAAAACCCCCTTGATACCAATCAAGCAAGGCAGGGGAAGTTGGCTGATCGACTTTAATGATAAAAAATACTTGGACGTAACAAGCTCTTGGTGGGTAAATTTATTTGGTCATAATAATAAAATAATTAAGCAGCACATTACAAGACAGCTAAGCAAGCTCGAACATGTAATGCTTGCAGGCGTAACACATGAGCCTGCGATTGATCTATCAAAGAAATTAAGCAAACTCACAAAGTTAAGCCACTGCTCTTATGGGAGTGATGGGGCAAATGCAGTTGAAATTGCTTTAAAAATGAGCTATCACTATTGGAGAAGGGTAGGTTTAACAAAAAAGAATAAATTTGTTTACCTTGAGAATAGTTATCATGGAGAGACAATCGGTGCATTATCTGTAACGGATATCCCAATATTTAGAAAGCAGTATGCGTCTTTAATAAAGCCATATCTATCAGCACCATCGCCAGACTCGAGATTAAAAAAATCAAATCAAACAACTGATGAATTTATTCAAGAAAGAATAAAGTCATTAAAACTAATATTTGAAAATAAGCATGAGGTTATTTCAAGTATTATTTTAGAGCCACTTGTTCAGTGCGCAACCGGAATGGGAATCTATGATTCAATTTATCTAAAAAAAGTAAGAGAACTCTGTGATGAATATGAAATTCATTTAATAGTGGATGAAATTGCTGTCGGTTTTGGGAGAACAGGAAAAATGTTTGCTCACCAGTATGCAAAAATTACACCAGATTTTATTTGCTTATCTAAAGGTTTAACTGGCGGCTATCTGCCACTTTCTGTAACACTTACAACTGATAAGATTTATTCTGCTTTTTATTCTAACAACGCAGCTGACGCCTTTCTTCATTCTCACAGCTATACAGGGAACCCATTAGCGTGCAGTGCTGCATTAGGGACTTTATCTATCTTTGAAGGAGAAGATGTTCTTAAGAATAATAAAATTAAAGCAAATTTGATTAATAAGTTAATGATTGATTATAAAAACTTACCAATTAAAAATCTTAGAAATATTGGGATGATTTGGGCATTCGAAGTGGATGATAACGTTGATATAGACAAATTTACTCAGTACTCAATATCTAAGGGAGTTTTAATAAGGCCAATTAACAATACGGTTTATTTTATGCCACCTTACTGTATATCCGAAAAAGAATCTCATGACATGGTTAAGATTACCTCCGAAGCCATCAAGCAGGCGGTTTAGTTATGTTTCTACTCCGAGTCTTAATTTTATGTTTGGTCCCATTATCGTTATTTGCAGAGCTACCTCTGGAATACAAAAATATTATTAAACAACATAAAGCCCCACCTAATTCATTTACGTTTGTTATAAAAAACCTTTCAAATGTTTCTGAGAAATTAGTCGCACATAATGAAAAAAAGCTGTTTAATCCTGCCTCACTAGTAAAAATAATTTCTACTTTTGTAGCTTTAGAAGAATTAGGTCCACAATTTAAATGGCAGTCAGATTTTGCTCACAATGGCACAATTATTGGAGATACATTGAATGGCGACCTTATTTTTAAAGGAAGAGGTGACGCTACTTTTTCGATTAATAACCTTGAAGACTCAATAAGAAAAATTCAACGTAATGGATTAAAAAAGATTAATGGAAATTTAATTCTAGATCTAAGTTATTTTGGGTTTGCCCCAAAAGAGAAGTCATTTGATAATGACCCAATGAGAGCTTACAACGCTTTACCAAGACCAGTTGTGATACAGAGTAATACTATGAATTTTGTATTTGCTATAAAAGATAAAAAGTTAATTATCGAATCTAATCCCAACTTAGAACACTTCAGCATTAAGAATAATATCAAAATTACAAATGACAGATGTATTGATTGGAAAAGTAAACTTAATTACCAAACTCAACAAAATAAGCTTAAGTCTCAAGTTATTTTTGATGGTAAATTTAGCCGAAAATGCGGTACAAAAGCAATCAATTTATCAGTGCTAGACAACGATGAATATTTTTTTAGAATTTTTAAGAAAATTTGGAATAGGAGTGGTGGAGATTTTAATGGTAATTTAGATGAGACTTACATTAATAATAACAATCTGAAAGTTATATACAGACATAATTCACGACCATTGAGTGAAATAATAAGGGATGTAAATAAATATAGCTTAAACCTTATGGCTAGAAATACTATGCTAACCGTTTTGGCTGAGGATAGTGAGCTTTTGGTTTTGGAATCATCGGTAAATGAATATGCGCATGACTGGTTTGATAAGAATAGCCTATTACACAGCGGATTATTTATTGAAAACGGTGCTGGGTTATCAAGAACCTCTGTTTTAACCTCTGAGCAACTGTTGTTGTTAATGGAAAAGATATATCATAATCCTTTAATGCCTGAGATGTTATCGTCCTTACCAATTTCTGGAGTAGATGGAACTCTAAAAAGAAGAATGAATTACTCAACTTTTAGAAAGTCTGCTCACTTTAAGACTGGATCAATGAGGAATGTGAATGCAATCGCAGGTTTTTTATTGGATAAAAATAAGGAAATGAAGATTTTTATTTTTATTATGAACGATTTAACAGCTAAGGATTCTCACAGATTGCAGGAGGCTCTTATTACTCAGGCATTTAAATAATTAAATTAGGACGTAACTATGTATAAAAAAATATGGCTAGTATTAATATTAATGATGTACTTTACAAATAGTTTTTCGATCGAAATAACAACAGGAGATACAAAAAAAATGGATGAAAAAATTCAAGAATTGGTTATAGAAGATACTAAAATTGGTGAGGGTAGGGAATCCGAGAAAGGTTTAAGTATTTCTGTTCATTACACTGGGTGGATTCTTGATGCATCAAAGTCAGATAAAAAAGGTGATAAGTTTGACAGCTCTCTTGATCGGAAACAGCCTTTCATTTTCGTTCTTGGAGTTGGCCAAGTGATTAAAGGTTGGGATCAAGGCTTCGATGGTATGAAGATTGGTGGTAAAAGAACTATCTTGATTCCTTCTGAGATGGGTTATGGGAGTAGGGGTGCTGGTAATGCAATCCCACCCAATGCCGACTTAATATTTGAGATTGAATTGTTAGAGATTTTATAAGTGAAAGCGACAATAAAATGGCTTGATGGAGTCAGTTTTGAAGGAGGCTCTGAGTCAGGCCATTCAGTTGTTATGGATGGAGCACCAGAGTCTGGTGGTAAAAACGATGGCATGAGACCAATGGAGATGATGTTGCTGGGTCTGGGTGGTTGCACATCATATGATGTCGTAACTATTTTAAAAAAATCACGGCAAGATGTAACAGATTGTAAGGCTGAAATAAGTGCAGAAAGATCAGAGAATATTCCTAAAGTTTTTACAAAGATTCATATTCACTTTATCCTAGAAGGTAAGGCTCTAGATGCATCAGTGGTTGAAAGGACAATCAACTTATCTGCCGCAAAGTATTGTTCTGCCTCCATTATGCTTGAAAAATCAGTAGTTATAACCCACGATTTTGAGATAGTAGAGAAGTAGATAATCCGTTCAAATACCCTGTAAAGACGATAGAAAACATTTAATTTGCTACAACTTAGTGAGGTGTAGTAAAAAAACAACAAATAATAAAATCATTTGAAATCAATAGCATAAGAATCTTAATAAGAATGAGAATGAGAATCATAATGCGAATAAGAACGATTCTCATTTACTTAAAATATTATTTCTTTTATAATCACAGCTAACGTAAGAAATAACTTGGGAAATTACTAGTACTTTTTATAACATTTCAAGGAAATAAAAATAGTGAATATTAAAAAATCATTAAAAGGTTTAGTAGCTTTAGCTATTGCTGGTACATTTTCAGCCAATGCTATAGCAGCTCCGAGTAATGCAGAAATATTTGACATGATGCAGGAAATGAAAAAAGAGCTTAAGAATCTTAAAGCTGAAAATAATGAATTAAAAGGTACAGTTGAAGAAGTTGCAGTGTCAACTGATGAAGCAATTAAAGCACAAATCAAATTGGCTAATAAAAGTAGCTGGGGTGGTTATGGCGAATTACATTACAACAAATTAGAAGGTGATGGTCCTGGGGTTTCAGATACAGATAAAATTGATTTCCATCGTTTCGTCCTCTACTTTGGCCATGAATTCCGTGATGATCTAAGATTCTTCTCAGAATTTGAATTAGAGCATGCACTTGCAGGTGAAGGAAAGACAGGTGAAGTTGAGCTTGAGCAAGGTTATATTGAGTACGATTATAACGATACAACACAGATTACTGCTGGTTTATTCTTGGTACCAGTGGGTATTATGAATGAGACACATGAACCAGATACTTTTTATGGCGTAGAACGTAACTCTGTAGAAAAAAATATTATCCCTGCAACTTGGTGGGAAGCTGGTGTGATGGTTAAAAAAGAACTAAAACCTGGACTTACTCTTGATGTAGCTTTAACAAGTGGACTTAACGGAACAGATGCTAAAAGCTATGCAATAAGAAGTGGACGTCAAAAAGTGGCAAATGCAAAAGCAAATAGCGGTGCATTTACATCTAGACTTAAATATACTGCAATACCAGGCCTAGAATTAGCTGGAACAGTGTATCACCAGAGTGATTTCTGTCAGGGACAAGTGATTGGTTGTGGAGCAGCTACAATGATGGAAACACATGCTGTATACAAAAAAGATAAATTCCAGTTAAGAGCATTGTACGCAACTTGGAACATAGACGGAGAAGCTGTTAAGCTTAAAGGTGCTGATAAGCAAAAAGGTTTTTATCTAGAGCCATCATATAGATTCAATGAAAAATGGGGAGCATTTGCTCGTTATGAATCTTATGATAATAAAGCTGGAAATTCCGATAGCTCGAAGAAGAAGTCAAAAAGCCTCGGATTCAATTATTGGATAGATCCAACGGTGGTAGCTAAATTTGATTACGTTGACAATAAAGCTCCCAATGCTGGAGGCAACAGTGGAATCAATATCGGTCTAGGCTACTCATTCTAAAGTGAGGTTTATGAAATACTAGAATGATAATAAAAAGATATACACTATTTATAATTGCGACACTGTTACTTGTAACAGTGTCGTCTTTATTTGCCCGCGGTGTTTATCAAAGTGATGAAGATTTTATATCAGAAGTTTTTTTAAAAGCACCTCCAAAAAATGACAGAATAATGTTGGGCGGAAAAGTTAGGAAGAGAGTCACTTCCTTGTTGGGCCATCCTTATGGTGGTTTATTAGTCAAGTATTGGAAAAAAGAAGGACGAACAGCGTGGATACTTAAAGAAATTGGAAAAACAGAGCCAATCACGTTTGGTATTGTTATTAAAGATAATAAAATTGAAAAAATAAAAGTTTTAGAATTTCGAGAAAGCCGAGGGTGGGAAGTAAAATATCCAGCTTTCACTAAACAATTTTATGGCGCAGGATTAGAAAGTGATAAACTAACCAAAAGTATTGATGGAATTTCTGGTGCAACATTATCATTATGGGCTATGACAGGCGTATCAAGAATGGCTTTATACCTCCACCAGCACCTATCAAACAAACCTAAATAAATTTTATAAAGCAAGTTAAAAAAAGCCGACCTTATGGAGCAAGTGCGCATATCAAAGATATTGTCCGAGTTAGGACTTTGCTCAAGACGAGAAGCTGATAAGTATATCGAGCAAGGGTTAGTTTTACTTGATGGAAAAGTAGTTAATGAGCTAGGTACAAAAGCGTGCCGCAGTCAGAAAGTTGAGCTTTTAAAGAAAGCTACACTTCATCAATCACTTAAAGCAACTATAATATTAAATAAACCAGTCGGTTATATTTCCCATCTAGATGACGACAAAGAATTTACACCAGCATCAAGTCTAATCACTCCTGAAAATTATTATAAAATAAATAGTTTCAATACTGAATCTGAGCGTAATCCAATATTTAATAGGGAAGGCTTAGCACCGGCAGGTCGATTGGATATTGACTCATCAGGGTTACTTGTATTAACTCAAGATGGAAGAATCGCAAAGAAGATAATAGGGGAGGAAAGTGCTGATATTGAAAAAGAATATTTAGTAAGGGTAGAAGGGGTTTTATCCGAGGAAGATTTAAAATTGTTAAATCATGGCATAACCTTAGATGACTATGAGTTAAAACCAGCCAAAGTAACATGGCAAAATAAAGATCAGCTTAATTTTGTGCTAATTGAGGGTAGAAATCGTCAAATAAGAAAAATGTGTGAGTTAGTCGGTTTAAAAGTAATTGGCCTTAAAAGAGTAAGGATTGGAAATGTTAAGCTAAGTTCGATTCCAGAAGGAAGATGGCGCTTTTTATCTAATGAAGAATCCTTTTAACTAAAATTTAAATAATGTTGATAAACTATTTATTATGTTAAAAAAATACTTCGCATTCATACTCCTAGTAACAAATCTTTCATACGCAGTTGGGCAATCATTTACTGACTTCACTGCTGGTAATTATTTTGCACCAATTGATGAGAAATATCTTAACTTAACCGTAAAATGCAGGAAACACTATGACGAAAAAGAAAGAAAGAAGTATTTTGAGATTTTATTTTACGATCAAGATAAAAATGTGTTTGATATGAATAAGCATTACAAAAAATACCAGCAAGGGCATAAAAACCTTAAGGCACCAATATATTCATTTACTGTGAGGAATTGGTTTAAAACTATTGCAATCAAAAGTAGGAAGTATGAATTCATTACAACAACAGATCAGAGCAATATAAGAAGGAATGAGATTATTCCAGATAAGTTATCTCAGGCAATATTAAATTCAGGCCAATTCGATATGTATTTTCATTACCAAAATGACAATACAAAAAGTGTTGGAAGATTTAAGGTGATCAACAAAGAGGTATTGGGCAATTGTTTTGAGTGAAGTATTTTTTTTAAAGTCTTAAGATGACTTTTCTTTTATCTGATTATGCCACAGCAGGATTAATTTTTTTTGGGGCCATACTTTACTCTTCTGTAGGTCATGGTGGTGCTTCATCTTATATTGCAATAATGGCAATAATGGGAACACCAATTGCTTCAATTAAACCTATAGGTTTAGTTTTAAATATAATCGTATCGTCCATTACTAGCTATCGCTTTATAAAAAATAAATTATTCAACCTTAAAGTTTTTGTTCCAGTTGCTATAGGATCAATTCCTGCTGCTTTTCTAGGAGGTTATATTCATTTACCTTCAGAAGCATATAGGAGTCTAGTTGGAATTATTTTGCTATTTGCTGGCTTTCAATTTTTGTTCAATATCTTTAAAAACTTTAAAAGAAAATCTAATCGCCGAGTCAATTTTTTATTAGGAATATTTGCTGGCCTTATAATTGGATTTGTCTCTGGTTTAACAGGGACAGGCGGCGGTATTTTTTTGTCACCATTAATTGTTTTTTTAGGATGGACAAGTGTTAAAGGAGCCTCAGGAACTGCTGCAGCATTCATTTTATTTAATTCAGTGGCAGGACTTTTAGGTAATATAACTTCAATTCATTTGATACCTGATACAATTTTTTTATACGCATTTGCTGTTCTTTTAGGTGTATTAATTGGGACTCAGCTTGGTATTAAAATATTTAATGAGAGTTTTATGAAAAAAGCTTTAGGTTTGGTATTAGTGATTGCTGGCTTTAAATTTATTGTTTCATAACATTGTTGTATAGTTAATTAATTATTAATTAAGAGAGGCTTAAAAATGATAACAAAATCTAGTAAACAATTCTTTTGGCTGTTTGCAATTATTGGATTCTTTTTATCTCTTTTTTTATTGATAAATGAGTATTTCTCACATGATATCTTTCTTCAGGAGTACGATAGGCAAATGGCTTTTTGTACTGAATCCAATAAGCAATGCAACCTTGAAAGATTAGCAAACAAACAAGTAGGAGATCTAAATGCTAATCAATTAAAGTTGATTGAATTAAACGCACTTATTATTAGCTATAAAAAATATCTTTTAAACATATTGGTCATATTTGGTATATTTAACTTAATTGCCATCATTCCAATAATCGTGAATTTTTACAGTGAAATTAAGTCAAGAATCAAACTAATTAGATAGTTTAAATACTTTTTGTTTTAAGGAAAATCTGACCTTTGGTGTCAGTCGCAGAAACTGTAATAGTTCCTGACTCTGCAGGTGAAAATTTAAATTTAAGATATGGATCTTGGCTCATACTAATCCCATTCTCAGCAACCAAAATACGCTCACCATTAAAATCGTACCTTACTTGAGTTACAATCCATTCGGGTACAAACCAACCATTTATTGAGTCTTTTTGTAACCCTGTGAAATTAGGATGTTTAATACGAGTGGTTAAATATTTCTCTTTTGCTTTTACTAGAATTTTACCTAAATCTTTGGTCAACTCTGGATCAGCACTATTCATATAACCACTACATCCGCCTGATGCTCTAATGGCTACTTTACTCATATACAATTTTCCATTGCTGTCCTCACCAACGACGCGAACAAATGAATCAGTTTCCATTCTTATTCGTGTAGAAAGATCAAGGTTCTGAGTATTCCCTGTAAGGTGATACGTTGCAGCCTTTTGAACTGGGTTGCTATCAATAATAAGGGTTACTTTTTTGATTATGATCCCAGCTTTTTGGACTATTGTGATGTTTACTGGAACCTGAGCTCCACTTGATGCTCTAGCTGGTCCATCAATTTTGAGGAAATTAACTTCTTCAATTACCCTATCTTGGAACATTCTCTCTTTTATATAAGGCCATACATCTGGATTTGCTGCTGCATTAGCAAATGAAGATGCACTTATAAGAAGGAAAAAGATTAATAATTTTTTTATATAATTCATTTTATTTTATGTAGTTATTAGTTAAACTACTTACTACACTAGTCCAAATAGACGTAAATGTCTAATTTATTACAATATCAAATGAAACAATTACTCCTTATTTTTTTATTAAGTTTTTCAGTTATTTCTTTCTCAAATACGACTGAAAAAGATGCTAATGATGGAAGCCCTCAAGCACAGTTTCTATTCGCGAAAGACCTTCTTAATGTAGATGTAGACAAAGCACAGGAATACTTCCTTCTTGCAGCCTTTCAAGGACATATTAAAAGTGCAAATTATTTAAATTGGTCAATCCCTATTATTACTAACGATTCTATTAATACGCTCATCACTCCAGAAGTTTACGACGAAAGTAAAGGCATTATCTCTAAAGAAATATTGAATAAAATCAGAAAACAAGGAAATCAGGGCGATATTGTGATGCAGTATTTAATGTGGAGCTTATACGTAAATAATAGGGGGGTCACTAAAGCAGAAGCCTATACTTGGCTCAAACAGTCTGCTGGTAATAAGAATACCTCAGCATTATTTGGCTTAGGCTTACTGTATTATTATGGGTACATTGTCCCTATAGAGAGGGATAAGGGAGTGAGGCTTATTAAGGAAGCAAGTGATCAAGGCTTTATTTTGGCCTCCATCTTTCTAAAAAAAACTAAGTAATCACCATCTTAAGAGTTTCTTTGGTCTCAAGAATATCTAATAAACAGTCTATATTTGGATGCTTTCCAGGATTCTCTTTTGCGTCTAAAACGTGTTCACAATAGAGCTTAAGGCCCTCAGCCGCAGCATTCACGTTTAACTCGGCAAAGACAAGGAACAAGTGATTATATAATTTTAATGAACCTTGAGTTCCTGCTTCATTTAAAATCTGCCCACATTTAGCCCCAGCCGCATTCAATAATGTAATTTTATTAAGATGGCTTACATCAGGTAACTCTGATAATTGGTCCTTAAATTTTTTCATTAATTTAAAGTGATTAAAATTTAAAAGTCGATGAGGTCATAATCTTAGATGTGACTTTCATTATTTTTTGAATAAAGACTGGTAAATCAGTCGCTCCCATAGATTTTGCAGCCGCTTCGTGTATCTCTTCATCTTTCTTCATTTGTTTGATGATAGCAATTGTTCTTTTATCTTTGGATGAGATTTTACTTAAATGGCTTTCTAGGTGAGATGATACTTGTTTTTCTGTTTCCGATAAAAATCCTAAATTATATTTTTCGTCAATTATGCTAGCAAGACTCCCAACAGTAAAAGAACCTGCATATAAAAAGGAATTAAGGCGGCTGGTACTTCCATTGAGCTCATTAATTCTTGATTGGCACCATGCTAAATGATCAAGCTCTTCATTAGCCGCTTTTTCTAATTGTTTATGGATTTCATTGTTTTTATTAAAGAAGAGTTGTCCTCTGTATAAAGCTTGGGCACAAACTTCCCCTGAATGGTTAACACGCATATATTTACTATGATTTTTTCGCTCTTCAGAGCTTAAAGTGTAAGAACCCTTAAAATTACTATCAGGCCTTAATCTTTGGGGAGGTGAGGAAACAGTTAGGACCTTAAGAGCCTTATCAAATTCAGTAATGATTGAATCAAGCATATTATATTAATTTTAAAAAATTAATTTTTTTGATAAAGGTCGATACCTTTAAGAATATTTAATGCCTCAAGAAACTGCTTATCATCTTTTCCGCCGAGTTTAATAGGCTTAAAATTTCTTAATGCTTCTTGACCATCTGACGTCGGAACACTTTTTACTTTAGCAGGTTTTTCTGGTGCATCTTTCAATTTTTTTTCATCATCCTCAGGGTTAGACAATATGTTATTTAAATCAGATTCTCTGACTGCAATGGCACTCAAGCCATCTTCAACAACAATATCCGGAACGATACCCTTTCCTTGGATTGATCTTCCATTCGGAGTGAAATAACGTGCAGTCGTTAGTTTGATAGCTGTGCCATTGTTCATAGGCATAATGCTCTGAACTGAGCCTTTACCAAAGCTTCTAGTACCAACTATCAGTGCTCTTTTATGGTCTTGCAATGCGCCTGCGACTATTTCTGAAGCTGAAGCAGATCCATTATTTATAAGAACAACCATAGGAGTATCTTTAATGTCAGCAGGTAAGTCTTTAAGAAAATTATTTTTTTCTGGGTTATTTCTAACAAAGTTCTCCGGCGAGGTGGTTAGATTCATTTTTGAGTCAGGCGCTCTTCCTTCAGTATAAACAACTAAATCGCCTTCCTTCAGAAAGGCAGCCGATACAGCTACTGAAGAATTAAGAAGTCCACCAGGATTATTTCTCATATCAAGAATAATTCCATTAAAAGCAAATTTATTTTCAGCTCTTAATTTCTTCAAGGATTTTGCAAGATCTTCACCAGTTTTCTCTTGAAATTGAGTAACTCTGATATAGGCATAGTTGGGCTCAACAAGCTTTGCTTTAACACTTTTTGTTTTTATTTGTGCTCTGGTTACTTTCAAATCAAAAGGCGCGTTAACGCCTTTTCTTAAAACTTGAAGAGTTATAGTTGAACCTGGCTTTCCTCTCATCAACTTTACTGCATCATTTAAGGTTAAACCTTTAACAGCAGTCGAATCAAGCTTCATAATTAAGTCACCACTTTTCAAACCAGCTTTATATGCTGGAGTATCTTCAATTGGAGAAATTACCAAAACAAAACCATCTTCCATACCAACCTCAATACCAAGCCCACCAAACTCGCCGGACGTACCTTGTTGAAGATCTTTTGTTTGATCAATATCTAAAAAAGATGAATGTGGATCAAGTCCTGATAACATTCCATTCAAGGCCTCATTAATTAATGTTTTATCATCAATTTCTTCGACGTAATCAGATTTAATTTTTCCAAACACTTCTGCAAATGTTCTGAGGTCTTCAATTGGGAGGTTTGTAGATTTTGCCTTATCAGCAAAGACTGGTAGATTAATGCTGATGAGAATACCAATTATTGCACCGCTAAGTATTAGTAAGAATTTTTCAATTTTTGTTCGCATATTAAATTTTCGTCTCAAAATTAATGGTTAATGAATCAGAATATACATTAAAATTTAACTATAATGTATGAGAAAATAATTAAAGTTATGAAAAAATGTCATAAGTGTAATCAATATCCCAAATACGACTTGCGATATTCATCTTTAGTTCCTTCAATTGTCAGTAAACTTTTAATAAAAATTTAAATGAAAAAAGAACTAATTATAGAAGAGTTTTTTAAAAGCTCAGGACCACTAAGCTTAATTGTTAATAATTTTCATGAAAGACAAGAGCAAGTTGACATGGCCAAGATTGTTAATGAGGCAATAGAAGAAAAAAAATCATTAATTGTGGAAGCAGGAACAGGGGTTGGAAAAACATTTGCTTATTTAGCCCCAGCATTAATGAATGGAGGGAAAGTTGTTATCTCAACTGCAACTAAAAACTTGCAGGAACAACTTTTTTTTAAAGATATCCCAACAATTCGTGACGCCCTTAAAATCCCTATTGACATCAAAATACTAAAAGGTAGGTCTAGTTATATTTGCCATTTAAGGATGGAGAACGCGTTAATAGAAGGACAATTTTTAAATAAAGAAGATGCTAAATATATCCATGAAATAAAGAAAATATCTGATCATAGTAATACAGGCGAGATATCAGAATTTCATAATATTCCTGAATCGTCATCAATATGGCCCTTCGTAACATCAACAAAAGAAAATTGTTTAGGCCAGGATTGTGAGTTTTATAAAAGTTGTTTTGTTGTTAAAGCAAGAAAAGAAGCGATTACTTCCGAAGTGGTAATTGTTAATCACCACCTTTTCTTTGCTGATTTTGTTTTGAAGGATGCAGAATTATCAGAAATTCTACCCAAGGCTGATACAGTTATTTTTGATGAGGCCCACAAAGTGCCTGAAGTCGCTTCAATTTTCTTTGGTGAAAATGTATCAACAAATCAGATTATTTACCTCATTCAAGATATGCAAAAAATTCTATCTAACCAAGTGAAAGATAAACAAAAATTAGTAGAACTAGCAAAATTGATAGTAGATAAAACAAATTATCTAGGTTCATTATTTGATTCCAGAAATCAAAGAATTGGTATTGAAAAAATAGATAATTTAAATATCTTTAAGGAAAAAATAATTGATTTAACCTCAGAGCTAATTAAGTTATGTGAATTTTTTGGTGCTTATAGTGATCAAGATAATGATTTTAAGAGGCTTTTAGAGCGATCTGAAGAGATTGTTTTAAAGCTAACCCGATGGGCTCAAGAGACTAATCAAAACTATGTTCATTGGGTAGAAATATTTTCAAAAGCTATTCAGTTCAATATAACCCCTATAAGTATTGCAGATAATTTTAAAAAATTTCAAGACAATAGTGAAACAGCATGGATTTTTACCTCTGCCACTTTGGCCGTTAATTCAAACTTCAGTCATTTTCAGTCATTAATGGGTTTAGAAGATGAAAAAACTAAATTACTTAAAAGCCCTTTTAATTATTCAAAAAATGCATATTTGTATGTTCCAAAAGATATGCCAGAAACTTCCAGCAGATTATTTAATAACCATTTAGTTAGTCAGGTTTATCCCCTTTTAATCGCATCAAAGGGAAGGGCATTTATTTTATCAACCAGCATTAGATCGATGAATGAAATCACAAGCTTGCTCAAAGACGAATTTGAAAAGCATGATATTAGCTACCCAATTTTGACACAAGGTACTCGTTCTAAAACAAAGCTATTAGATCAATTTAAGGATCATGGTAACGCAGTTTTAATTGGCTCTTTAAGTTTTTGGGAGGGTGTGGATGTAAGGGGGTCAGACCTATCACTTGTAATTATTGATAAGCTTCCGTTTCAATCCCCTGGAGATCCAATATTTGAATCAAAAATAAATATGCTTTCAGCTAAAGGAATCAATGCATTTATAACATTTCAGTTACCAAAAGCGATTATCTCATTTAAACAGGGCGCTGGAAGGTTGATAAGGGATGAATTAGATAAAGGTGTACTGATGGTTTGTGATCAAAGAATTATATCAAAGCCTTATGGAAAAAAATTCTGGCGTAGCCTTCCCGACTTTAAAAGAACAAGAGAGCAGATTGATGCAATAGAATTCTTAAAAGATTTATAATGTATAGATGAAAATATTATCAATAGATTCTTGCACGGAAGTTATTTCAATTGCTTTAATAGTCGGGAAAGAAATTACCGAAAAGAGTTTTCCATCCGGTAAAGATTTTTCTGAAAATATCCTTCCTGAAATAACAATACTGTTAAGTGAGAGCAATTTAAAAATAAAAGACGTAGATGCTATCGCTTTTGGCTCTGGCCCAGGATCTTTTACTGGTATTCGAATCGCATGTGGACTTGCATACGGACTTGCCTATGCAAATAATTTACCAATTGTTGGGGTTAGTACGCTTGAGGCATTAGCTTTATTATCAAAAAAAGAGAATTCTATTTCATGTATTGACGCAAGAATGGGGCAAGTTTACTTGGGAATATATCAAAATATAAATGGAACCATAATGCCCCTTATAGAACCTGGAGTATTTAATCCATCAGAATTACCCGAGCTTCCAAAGTTAAAAAAGGCAACAGTCATTGGGTCAGGTTTAAATATGTACAAAAAAGAATTTGAATCTCAGTATCACAATATTACACTAAGTTATTTTACGGATAAATGTACATTAGCTGCCTCAATTGGTATTCTTTCAAAATCCCAATTTGGTAAAGAATTTAATCTAAACAAAGCTACTCCAATTTACATAAGAAATAAAGTAGCTCAAACCACGGAAGAAAGATTAAATAAAAAATAATTTTTAAAATGAACAACATTGATATAAATTTTGCAACAAAAAAAGATTTGGATGATGTTAGTAAAATTGAAAGTAATTGCCATTTATCGCCATGGACAAGCAAAAATTTTATTGATTCTTATGAGGCAAAAAACTTATTTAGAGTTTTAAGAAATGAAAATGATATTATCGGATATTATATTGCTCTATTTGCTGCCGATGAATGTCAATTGCTAAATATTACTGTTAAGTCAGAGCTACAAAAAAAAGGATTTGGGCAGTTGATGCTTAAAAATTTATTTATAGATTGCAGGAAGGCAGATATTTCAAATATTTTCCTTGAGGTAAGAAAATCTAATTTATTAGCTATTAGATTGTATGAAAAAAACGGCTTTAATGAGATAGGGATTCGAAATAATTATTATAAAAATAAAGGTAATAATACTAATGAGGATGCAATCTTAATGGGTTTAGCTTTATGAGTGAAGATAGGATAACTCAATCTTTAATCTATGATGAACTTGGATTAAGCCCCTTATGGATACTCACAAAAAATCATACACAAGCTATAAGTGAGCTTGAGACAAGTGAGGAAATTTCAATCTATTTAAAAAGAATTAAGTCACATGGGCATAACATTCTTTTTATTGCCCCAATTTTTGATATATCTGATGGCATTGAATTAGAATTATTGAAAAAAATCAGTGATTACTTGGATACATTATGCGACAAATTTTATGACTTAAAACCACTCGAGCAAATTAAAGAAAATGCGCTTATAAGTATGTTGGGTGATTCGGAATATTTAGTAACCCTTGATCAGAACTCTGAAAATCCAATAAATATAGAAAATTCCACCATTCCTACACTTTCATCTCCCTCACTAAAAGAAATGGTTGAAAAGCCAGAGAAAAAGAAAAAATTGTGGCAAGATATAAAAGAATTACTTAAATCCATAAACAAATAAAAAGTATATTATGCTCGCATCTAAATTTTACATTTCCACCCTCAAAGAAGCCCCTGCTGAGGCAGAATTAATTAGTCATCAATTAATGATACGTGCAGGGTTAATTCGACGTCTTGGCTCAGGTTTGTATAGTTGGATGCCAATGGGGCTTAGGGTACTCAAAAAAATTGAATCTATTATTAGGCTAAAAATGAATGAAGCCGATGGGATTGAATTACTTATGCCAGCTGTTCAGCCAGCAGAACTTTGGGAAGAAACTGATCGATGGGATATATTTGGTCCCCAGATGCTCAAAATAAAAGATAGGCATGATCGCCTTTTTTGTTTTGGACCAACACATGAAGAGGTAATCACTGACATTGTTAGAAAAGAGATTAATAGTTACAAGCAATTACCTATTAATTTTTATCAAATACAAACTAAATTTAGGGATGAGATAAGGCCAAGATTTGGAGTGATGCGCGCAAGAGAATTTTTGATGAAAGATTCATATTCATTCCATAGTGGCACAGATTGCTTAAAAAAAACTTACGACAAAATGTACAAAACTTATACTGAAATATTTGAAGCAATTGGCTTAAGATTTAGAGCTGTTCAGGCAGATAATGGTGCAATAGGTGGAGATGGCTCTCATGAGTTCCATGTGTTAGCTGATTCTGGAGAAGATGAGCTTGTTTATAGTGAAGAGACAGATTTTGCTGCTAACAGCGAGGTGGCTAAAGACCATCCTGATAGAGATAAATTAAAAACTTGCCGAGGTATTGAAGTAGGACATATCTTTCAGTTAGGGACAAAGTACTCTGAGGCTATGAAAGCAGAATTTATTGATGAGTTAGGGAAGTCCAAGCCCTTATTAATGGGTTGTTACGGCATAGGGGTTTCAAGGATTGTGGCAGCAGCAATTGAGCAAGGGCATGACGAAAAAGGTATTATTTTTCCAAGCTCAATAGCTCCATTCGAAGTTATCCTAACACCAATTGGTTACGATAAAAGCCAAGAAGTTAAAGAGGCAACAAATTCTCTTTATCAAAGATTACTAGATTTGGGTTTCGATGTTCTTTTAGACGACAGAGGCTTAAGGCCTGGTGTAATGTTTAGCGAGGCAGAGCTTTTGGGTATACCGCATCGAATCACAATAAGTGACAAAACTATTGCAGAGAAGAAATTTGAATACAAAAAAAGAGACTCAGAAGAGTCTGAGTTAGCAGATTTAACCTCACTAGAAACGTATCTAAAGTAAACTTATTTTAATACTTTATAAGCATGGTAACTTCCATATTCACCATCAGAATCTATGTAAACAAAGAAGTAACCATTAGATGTGTAACCTAATCCATTGAAATGATTTTGTGCTCTAACTTTTAATGCTTTAGGAAGTGCACTCGATCCTTGGTATTTACCATCTTTGTTATAAATCAGAAATCTTTTATGATCAACATCTAATAAGATTAGCTCTTCCCCAACTTTTTCTGTAAAAGCTACAAAATGAGAGGCTACATCATGGTGGAGTACTTTAGGCGTATCAAAATCTAATTTGATTTCTTTTTTTAATTCTTTTGATTGAGCATCCACCACAAAAACAACATTAGAATTTTCCTGTTTTGCATAATACAAATTATTTCTAGAGTCATGAGATGGCATAGTACCTGCACTTCCAAAAGAAGCTGAGGGTTGAGAAACAACTTCTGATTTTGCAGTTAATAAGCCGTTATCATCTAATTCTAATGCGAATATACCAGTCATTGGCGCAAAACCAGCAGCAGTTGATACATTATATGTAATTGTTTCTAACTTAAATGTTTTTTGATTGAAATAAATTGACCGGTTATCAAAGCCGGCGCGAGTTGACTCTAGAAACTTACCATCTTCATCGAAAGTATGAATAAGTGATTTTGATATTGCAGCTTCGTAGTCAGACCCACGTGCAGCTAATCCACCGTCTGCTACATAATACTTTTTTTCTGCTGGAACATAAGCTATTGTCTGCGGCCTTGTAGTTGGTTTTTTTGTAAGATTTATTTTAAAAATAAATTCAGCATCTTTATTTATTTCAGCAAAGATATTAGTTGAGTTTAAAAAAGTTAAGCATGTTAATAAAAGTATTTTTTTAATCATAATATTTCCAAGTGTTAATAATGTTAGTCACTATTTCCTGATTTTTGTTCAATAAACATTGCATCGCCATAACTAAAAAAACGATAATTTTTATCTATTGCATGACTATACATTTTTTTTGTGAATTCATAACCAGCAAAAGCAGAGACTAACATGAGTAATGTGCTTTTTGGTAGATGAAAGTTTGTGAATAGACTATCGACAAGTCTAAATTTATATCCAGGTCTTATAAAAATATTCGTTTTTTGATGTCCAGTTTTTATTTTATTTTCAAAAAATGAACTTTCTAGCGCCCTTAAAACTGTTGTACCAATTGCAATTACTCGCCCACCATTCTTTTTTGCTAATTCAATTTTAGCTTTAGTCTCATTCGTAATTTCAAATTGCTCACTATGCATAATATGCTCATTTATATCTGTGACCTTAACTGGCTTGAATGTTCCAGATCCCACATGAAGAGTGAGAAAAGTAAAATTAATATTATTTTTATTAAAAAGTTTAAAATCAGATTCAGAGAAGTGCAGTCCTGCCGTTGGAGCGGCGACAGCCCCTTTATTTTTTGCAAACACCGTTTGGTATCTAGAGATATCATCTATATTGTCAGATCTTTTGATATAGGGAGGCAAGGGCACATGCCCTGCTGAGTCCATTAAATCATCAAAAGATCCTTGATTAAGTTGTATTAAAAATAAATGCTCTCTTCTCTCAAGAATTTTAATTTTGTATTCATCAGAGAGGATAATATTAAAATCCTTGTTAATTTTTTTTGAGGATTTAATCATTGCTAAAGCTTTTTGATCACCGACGACCTGTTCAATCAAAATTTCAATTTTCCCCCCAGTTTCTTTTTTACCAAATAACCTAGCTTTAATTACTTTAGTATTATTAAAAACTATCAAATCATTCGGTTTTATTAAGGATATAAAACTTTGAAATGATAAATCCTGAAGCTTTTGGGAAAATGGATTAGCAACTAATAGATTGCTATCCCCACGATTTTTTGGTGGATTTTGGGCTATTAATTTATCCGGAAGTTCATAATTAAAATTTTCAATATTCATTTCATGCCATAGGTTGTTATAATGTTTTCTCCATCTTGCCGGGATGGCGGAATTGGTAGACGCACTGGATTCAAAATCCAGCGCTAGTAATAGCGTGCGAGTTCGATTCTCGCTCTCGGCACCAACAATTTTATTTAACTCTTAGTAGTTTTAATATTGAATTATATCTTTTTTATTGAATCGTAAATACTCATGATTGAACATAAACCATCAAAATCTGATGAGCATCATTTTATTATTCGTCCTAATCCGGCGATGCCATGGAAGCTTATTAAGAAAATTTATATAACCTTCGCAATTTTTATTTTAATAATTGCTGTGGGATTAAGTATGATTAATCTTTATTTAGCAATCCCATTCTATGGAGTCGAAGTAATATTTCTTGGTTACGCATTATATATAACTGCATTAAAGAGTTCTTATTACGAAGAGGTGAAAGTTGACGAATTAAACATTACGGTCTCTTATGTAAATAGGAAGCATGTAAAAAGATATAATTTTGTTAGGCAGTGGGCAGAGTTTAGGTATAAACCAGCAACTAATTTGGAACATTCTGAAATTTCAATTGCAAATAAAGGTAAGGTTATTTTTATTGGACGGCGAATAAATGAAGTTGAGCGAAAAAAATTATTTAATCTTCTTAAAACTTTCTGAAAAAACAGTTGTCAAGATATTTATAAGAAGGTAAATTAGCATACTAAATCATGATTGATATATTATTTATAAACTGATAATATCTTCCAAGTTTTTAAAATTTTATGCTGTACGAACCAATAGTAATTTTAATAATAAAAGGTATATTTAAATTGAAATCAACCCTGCAAAAATTATTTTTAGTTTTACTCTTTACACCACTATCAGCATTGGCTGATTGGACTCTTAATATGCGTCAAGGGGTAACTCCTATCAGTCAAGAAATATATCAAATGCACATGGTAACTTTGTGGGTGGTTACTGTTATAGGAATTATAGTTTTTGCTGTTATGTTTTGGTCAATTTTTCATCATCGTAAATCTAAGGGTGCAAAGCCTGCTAAATTCTCACACAGCACAACTGTCGAAATTATTTGGACAATTATTCCAACTGCAATTATTATTTCTTTAGCTGTTCCTGCAACCAAATTATTAATCAAGATGGATGATACATCTGAATCTGCGATCACGGTCAAAGCTACTGGCTCTCAATGGAAGTGGAAATATGACTATTTGGATGGCGTGGGTGAAGGTATAACTCTTTATAGTAATTTGGATAGTAAAAGTAAAGAAATTAGTCAGCGTGATTCAGGCCTCAGTCCAATGGATCATGAACACTACTTAAAAGATGTTGACGAACCAATTGTATTGCCAATTAACACTAAGATAAGAATACTAACCACCGCACAAGACGTCATTCATTCATGGTGGCTTCCTGATCTCGGTTGGAAAAGAGACGCAATCCCTGGATTTATAAATGATAACTGGGCAGTTATAGAAAAAGCAGGAACGTACCGAGGTAAATGTACTGAAATATGTGGAGCAGGACATGGGTATATGCCAATTGTTTTAGAGGCTGTTTCGATGGAAGATTATACTAAATGGGTTGATGAGAAAAAGTTAGCACAGGAAGCATCTAAAAATACAAGCGATATTGTTTTAAACATGAAAGAGCTAATAACAAAAGGTGAAAAAGTGTACAAAGCTCAATGTCTTGTTTGCCATCAAGCCAATGGTGAGGGTCTTAAGGGAGCATTCCCTTCAATTGCCGGAAGTGCCATTGCCATTGAAGCAAGCAATAGACTGAGACATATACAGCAAATTATTCATGGCAAAGGGCTGATGCCAGCTTTTGGAGAGCAATTATCTGATGTTGATATTGCTGCAATAGTGACTTTTACTAGAAATTCTTGGGGTAATAATACTGGGGATATTGTCCAGGCCAAAGAAGTGTCAGAAGCAAGAAAAAAACCAAATGTTATTACTGCTGGTGATCTTAAGAATAAAAAGTTAACTACGGGCACTAAGATTAAAGAACTTGCACAGGTTAAATAAAAACTAACGTAAAATTTTGGGAATAAAATTATGAGTACAATTGCACACGATGACCACCATGACCACAAACCAACAGGCCTAAAGCGATGGTTTCTATCTACAAACCATAAAGACATTGGAACGTTATATTTGATTTTTGCGTTAACTATGTTTTTCGTTGGTGGTGCAATGGCAATGATAATTCGCGCAGAATTATTTATGCCCGGACTACAATTTGTTGATCCTCAGTTTTATAATTCAATGGTGACTGTTCATGCATTAATTATGATATTTGGAGCAGTAATGCCTGCCGGTGTAGGCTTAGCAAATTGGATGATTCCATTGATGATAGGGGCACCTGATATGGCTCTTCCAAGAATGAATAATATGAGTTTTTGGATCTTACCTTTTGCATTCGCTCTTTTATTAAGCACATTATTTATGGATGGCGGGGCCCCAGCAGGGGGTTGGACTATGTATCCACCTTTAGTCTTACAAACAGGCGATGCTTTTCCATTTCTAATATTTGCAATTCACTTCTTAGGCATATCATCGATCATGGGTGCAATTAATATTATTGCCACTGTCTTTAATATGCGCGCTCCTGGAATGACCCTTATGCAAATGCCTTTGTTTGTATGGACATGGGTTATTACATCATTTTTATTAATCGCTGCTTTACCAGTACTTGCAGGTGGCGTAACAATGTTATTAACTGACAAATATTTCGGGACTAGTTTTTTTGATGCTGCAGGCGGTGGCGACCCAGTTTTATTCCAACATATTTTTTGGTTCTTCGGTCACCCTGAAGTCTATATTTTAGCTCTACCAGCATTCGGTATAGTATCTCAAATTATTCCTGCATTCGCTAGAAAGCCGCTATTTGGTTATGCATCTATGGTTTACGCGACAGCATCAATTGCAATTCTTTCATTCTTTGTTTGGGCACACCACATGTTTACTGTTGGTTTACCAATCAAAGGAGAATTATTCTTTATGTATGCAACGATGTTAATTGCAGTTCCAACAGGAGTTAAGGTATTTAATTGGATTGCGACGATGTGGAAAGGATCGATGACTTTTGAAACACCTATGTTATTTTCAATTGCATTCGTTATATTATTCACAATTGGTGGCTTCTCAGGCTTGATGCTTGGTATTACACCAGTTGATTTTCAATATCATGATACTTACTTTGTTGTAGCTCATTTTCATTATGTATTATTAACTGGTGCAGTATTTGCTCTAATGGCTGCGGTTTATTATTGGTTACCAAAATGGACAGGAAATATGTACGATGAGCGACTGGGACAAATTCATTTCTGGCTATCTTTGATCTCATCAAATGTATTATTCTTCCCTCAGCACTTCCTTGGCTTAGCAGGTATGCCAAGAAGAATTCCTGATTATAATATTCAATTTGCTGACTTCAACATGATTTCTAGTATTGGTGGTTTTGCATACGGCATAACACAATTATTATTTGTTTACATTGTTATTAAGTGTGCCATGGGCGGTAAAAAAGCTAGGGCTCTATCATGGGAAGGCGCTAAAGGTCTCGAGTGGACTGTTCCTTCACCTGCACCATTTCATACCTTTGAAAAACCACCTAAATTAACAAAGAAAATGCTTGAGCTTTAATTTAGTAATGATTGAAAAAAAGGAGATTGTAGAAAAACAATTAAGAAACCGTAAAAATAAGCGGCTAGCCATAATTCTAGGCTTAGTAGCCTGCTCTTTTTACGGTTTCTTTGTTTTGATGCATGCAATACAATAATTGGATAATAAAAAAAGCATTAAGAAAACGACAGTAAGTTTATTTTTGTTTACTGCTTTGATGTTTGGTTTTGGTTACGCCTTGGTTCCTTTGTATGATGTTTTTTGCAAGATAACAGGGTTAAATGGTAAAACTATTCGCGTTACTGAAGACGTAAATAGGGAAGTTGTAGTTTCAGATCGTATAGTAAAGGTTCAGTTTGATGCCAACATAAACGGTGATTTGTTATGGACATTAAAACCTAACCAAAGAACAATGAAGGTTAAGCCAGGTAAGTTTTATGAAGCAGTATATACTGTTAAAAATATAGACGATAAAGATATCGTTGGACAAGCAATCCCAAGTGTTTCACCTCAGGTTGCATCATTATATTTTAAGAAAGCCGAATGTTTTTGTTTTGTAAACCAGCTTCTTAAGGCAGGTGAAACCCAAGAAATGGCTGTTAGGTTTGAAGTAGACAAAGAATTACCTGAAGATGTTGCAGAGTTAACACTCTCGTACACTTTTTTTGCAGTAAAAAATGTAGCAGTAATTAACTAAATTTTTAAGAAAGGAAATTTATATGGCAAGTCATGAAGTATATTATGTCCCTGAAGGAAGTAAGTGGCCAATTGTTGGAACCCTTTCATTGTTTACAACTTTTCTAGGTGGCGCGATGATGTTTAATAATGCTGATCTTGGAAAATATATACTAATTATTGGCCTCGCTGCATTAATTTATATGTTTGCTGGCTGGTTTGCTGACGTTATTTCAGAGAGTATTGCTGGTAAATATAGCAAACAAGTTGATGTAAGTTTTAGAATGGGTATGGGTTGGTTTATCTTGTCGGAAGTTATGTTTTTTGCAGCATTTTTTGGCGCACTTTATTATGCGCGTGTTTTTTCTATCCCATGGTTAAGTGGAGAAGGTCACGGAGGGCATAATGGAACCCATGAATTTTTATGGTCATCATTTCAAGCAAGTTGGCCAATGAATGTCATGCCAGATCCGTCTAAATATACACAGTATAATAATGTAGTTCCGGCATTCGGAGTCCCAGCCGTGAATACTGCGATTTTACTAGCTAGTGGCGTAACTGTTACATTTGCTCATTGGGCATTGAAAAAGGCTAACAGGACTGCATTAAGTGCATGGTTATTTGCTACAGTTGCCTTAGGGTTTATATTTGTATATTTCCAAGCAGGTGAATATGCCCATGCCATCAATGATTTAGAATTAACAACAAATGGCGGCATATATGGCTCTACATTCTACCTATTAACAGGTTTTCATGGATTTCATGTGACAATGGGCGCTGTTATGCTCGCGGTAATTCTCTTTAGGTCGCTGAAGGGACATTTTAGTGATAAAGATCATTTTGCCTTTGAAGCAGTAGCTTGGTATTGGCATTTCGTTGATGTTGTCTGGCTAGGGTTATTTATATTTGTTTATTGGATTTAGAACCAAAAAAAGCTACCTAAAGTAGCTTTTTTTAAATATGGTTTGGCGTAATCCAACC
>Ga0209502_10001083_pt1 | contig 26612 bp, 28 predicted proteins | sample ArcticOcean_MG_C_10_FD_187442 | JGI IMG/M metagenome (GOLD analysis project Ga0209502, IMG submission 187442) | Marine microbial communities from western Arctic Ocean - ArcticOcean_MG_CB11_90 (SPAdes) (version 2) | ecosystem: Environmental > Aquatic > Marine > Oceanic | place: Arctic Ocean... | reverse complement strand
CTATTATAGCTGGCATCATAGGTTCAGTTTTTTCAGTCATAATGAGAATGGAATTAATGCATCCTGGCGATGGAATTCTTGGAGGTAATTATCATTTATACAATGTTCTTGTAACCGGTCATGGCTTGATCATGATTTTCTTTATGGTTATGCCTGCAATGATTGGTGGTTTTGGTAATTGGTTTGTTCCAATTATGATTGGTGCCCCTGACATGGCATTTCCAAGAATGAATAATATTTCTTTTTGGTTATTGCCTGCTGCTTTTATTTTATTAATAGCTTCAATTTTTGTTGAAGGACCTCCCGGTCAAACAGGGATTGGTGGTGGATGGACTATTTATCCTCCTTTATCCTCTAAAACTGGTCAGCCTGGTCCTGCTATGGATTTAGCTATTTTAAGTTTACACATTGCTGGTGCATCTTCAATTTTAGGAGCAATAAATTTCATTACAACAATTCTTAATATGAGAACACCGGGTATGACATTACATAAAATGCCCTTATTCTCATGGTCCATTTTGGTGACCGCTTTTTTACTTTTATTATCTTTACCAGTTTTAGCTGGAGCTATTACCATGTTGCTAACAGATAGAAATTTTGGGACCTCTTTCTTTGAGGCCCAGACTGGTGGTGATCCAGTTTTATTTCAACATTTATTTTGGTTTTTTGGACATCCAGAAGTTTATATTTTAATACTTCCAGGTTTTGGAATGATAAGTCATATAGTTTCCACTTTTTCTAAAAAACCTATTTTTGGATACTTAGGAATGGCCTATGCCATGGTTGCAATTGGTGTTGTAGGGTTTGTTGTGTGGGCTCACCATATGTATACCGTTGGCTTAGATACGGATACGAAAGCATATTTTTTAGCTGCAACCATGATTATTGCTGTCCCAACTGGAATTAAAGTATTTTCTTGGATAGCCACAATGTGGGGTGGTTCTATAACTTTTAAAACACCAATGTTGTTTGCAATAGGTTTTATATTTTTATTTACGCTTGGCGGAGTTACAGGTGTAGTATTAGCCAACGCAGGTGTAGACACGGCATTACATGATACTTATTACGTAGTAGCTCATTTTCACTATGTACTTTCATTAGGTGCGGTTTTCGCAATTTTTGCTGGCTTCTACTACTGGTTCAGTAAAATGAGCGGATATGAGTATTCAGAATTTTTAGGTAAATTACATTTTTGGTTAACTTTTATTGGGGTCAACTTAATATTCTTCCCACAACATTTTTTAGGCTTAGCCGGAATGCCAAGAAGATATGCTGATTACCCAGATGCTTTTGCAGGTTGGAATTATGTATCTTCCATAGGTTCCTACATTTCTATGGTCGGTTTAGTTATCTTTTTAATAAATTTACTTTATTCATTTATAAAAAAGAAAAAAGCACAACAAAATCCTTGGGGAGAAGGAGCTACAACTTTAGAGTGGACTGTATCATCACCACCACCGTTCCACACTTTTGAAGAGCTTCCTAAAATAAAATAAATTGATCCAATCATCAGTCAAATTAAAAAAAATTAAAACTATTTCAAGTTTTAGCTTACGTTCATTTTTCAACTTAATGAAACCAAGAGTTATGTCTCTTGTTTTATTTACTAGTATGGTTGGCTTGTTAATTGCTCCTGAACAAGTTTCTTTTACTACATCGATCATTTCTTTATTTGCAGTTGCCATGGGAGCCGGCGCAGCTGGAGCTTTAAACATGTGGTACGAGTCAGATTTAGATGCCCTTATGACAAGAACTTGCTTAAGACCAATTCCAACAGGTAAAGTTCAAAAAAATCAAGCGTTATGGTTTGGAATAGTGTTGTCTGTAATTTCAATAACAATGCTTTATTTTACGGCAAACTTAGTTTCATCTTTATTGTTGGCGACTACCATAGGTTTTTATTTTTTTATTTATACTATTTGGCTTAAAAGAAGAACTCCACAAAATATTGTTATAGGAGGTGCAGCAGGAGCTCTACCACCTGTTATTGGGTGGGCCATATCTACAAATAGCATTTCAATAGAATCAATTATTTTATTTTTAATAATATTTATTTGGACACCGTCTCATTTTTGGGCACTTAGTTTGTATAAATCAAGTGATTACAAAAAAGCTAAAATTCCTATGCTGCCAATTACAGCGGGCATTAAAAAAACTAAATTAAATATTTTAATATATTCTTTATTGATGGCACCTATTGTCGCGTTACCTTATTTTTTTAATTTTGGAAGCTTAATTTATTTAACCCTGTCTTCACTTATGACATTTTACTATGTTTATTTATGTGTGTTACTTTTTAAAGAAAAGAATAATAAGACTTCAAATATCATTGCGAGAAAAATATTTGTTTATTCAATATTTTATTTATTTTTTATATTTGTTTTAATTCTAGCGGACAACGTAATTCAATATTAATTTATGAACAAAAAAAAGAAAAATATAATCACCGCAGTAGCTTTAATTGCTTTCATGATTATTCTATTCCTAACTACTTTCTATAATATTGGAATTTACAATAGAGAACTTTAATGGCATTTAATAAAAGGAAGCTAACCCCTATTATTTTGGTTACTATTTTTTTATTAATGCTAGGGCTATCTTTTGCAGCCGTGCCTTTATATGAGTTATTTTGCAGAGTAACTGGTTTTGCTGGAACTACGCAAAACGCCACCAACAAAGAATTGCCAAAAGTGATTATAAATCAAGCTTATAAAATTCGATTCGACACCAACTTAGGCAATAAACTTGATTGGAAATTTTACCCAGAAAAAAAAACAATCGATCTAAAGCCAGGAGAAGTACATAATGTTAATTTTTATGTAGAGAATTTAAGTCAAACAGGAACAGCTGGAGTGGCCTCTTTTAATGTTTCGCCGTCTTCATTTGGTATATATTTGAATAAAATTGGATGCTTTTGTTTTGAAAAACAAGGTCTCAAGCCTGGGGAAAAAAGAGAGTTTATATTAAGCTTTTTCTTGGATCCAAAAGTAGTTGATGATAATAAAACCAAAGATATCTCGGATGTGACATTATCGTTTACTTTTTTTTCATCCGAATACTATAAAAATTAAAAAAAGATAAATAAATTATGTCAACAGGCGAAAAAAAACACGGATTTCATTTAGTAGACCCAAGCCCCTGGCCTATTTTTGCATCTTTCTCATCTTTAGTATTAGCTTTTGGAGCAGTGTATTATTTTCACACTAAAGCACTTTGGCTTCTGTTGATTGGAACAGCATTATTAATTTATGCTGCTTACATGTGGTTTAGAGAGGTTACGATCGAGGCAGAACACCAAGGCCACCACACTTACGTTGTTCAATTAAGCCATAGATACGGGATGACATTATTTATTGCATCTGAAGTTATGTTTTTTGTAGCATGGTTTTGGGCTTATTTTAACGCAAGTTTATTTCCATCCGAAGCTATTGGAAGTACCTGGCCACCTCCAGACATCAAAACTTTTGACCCTTGGGACATACCGCTCATTAATACTTTAATACTTTTACTATCAGGAACAACAGCGACCTGGGCACACCATGCTCTTATAGAGGAAAATGATAGAAAAGGTTTGCTGCATGGGTTAATTTTAACAGTCTTTCTAGGTTTTATTTTTTCATGTTTTCAAGCATACGAATATCACCATGCAACTTTTACAATGGACGGAAATATATATGGATCAACTTTTTATATGGCTACGGGTTTCCATGGATTTCACGTTATCATAGGTACAATTTTTTTAGCAGTTTGCCTTGTCAGAGTTACAAAAGGTCATTTTACAACAGACCATCACTTCGGTTTCGAAGCAGCAGCATGGTACTGGCACTTTGTTGACGTAGTTTGGCTTTTTCTTTTTGCAGCTATTTATATTTGGGGAAGTTAAAACTTAATTGAAAAATCAATTATTATTTAATATTTTTGTCCTTTCGGTCATCACTTTATTTTGTGTGCTCGGAACTTGGCAGCTAGTAAGATTGCAATGGAAAAATACTCTGATCTATCAAATCAGCGAAGGTTTAAAATCTTCACCTGTAAACTATTCCGAAAAAATTAAAGTAAACTATCAAAGAGTTAAAATAGAGGGTAAATATAACTTTGGAAAACAGATTTATCTTTATAGTCTTAATGATAAAGGTCAACCAGGTTACGATGTGATCACACCTTTCGATGGCAAGAACTCAGAAAATATATTAGTCAACAGAGGCTGGATAACATCTAATTTAAAAAACAACGTTATCATCAACGGAACTATAGACAAGAGTATCCAGGGATTAATTTTAAAAAATATAAAGCCCAATGTTTTTAAGCCTGAAAATGATATAGAGGCAAATATTTGGTTCTCAATAAATCTTGAACAGGTAAAAGAAGTAACAGGAAAAAATTATAGCAATTACATTCTTTACCTAGAAGACAAAAAAATAAATATCCCAAAACCTATAAAAATTACAATAGATTTGCCAAATAATCACCTCAAATACGCTTTTACATGGTATTCAATATCTATATCAATATTTGGCTATTTTTTATATTTTAGAAAAAAAAATGAAATACTGCAGCACTAGAGACAAAAAATTAAATTTTGATTTCAAAGAAATATTTCAAAGAAGTCTAGCCCCAGATGGAGGCCTATTTATACCTAAGCAAATTAAAAAATTTAGTACAAATGAACTAAAAAAATTAAAAAAGCTAAATTATATTAATCTTGCAACAGAAGTAGCCTCAAGTTTTTGTGTACCCACATTTAACAAGCAGCAACTTAAAGCTTTAATAAAAAAATCTTATAAAAAGTTTAAAAAAAAAGATGTTGTTAGTTTGATTAAATTAGACAAAATAAATCTACTAGAACTTTATCACGGTCCAACCTTAGCGTTTAAAGATATTGCCATGCAGTGTATCGGCAATATTTATGAAGAATTCAATACAAACAATGAAGGTATTACTAATATAGTAGTGGCCACATCTGGAGACACTGGTGCAGCAGCTATATCTGCTTTAAGTAAAAGAAAAAAAATTAACTTATTTGTTTTACACCCACATAATAAGATTTCAAAAGTACAAAAAAAAATTATGACAACAATCGGTGGGCGCAACATCTATAACATTGCAATTAAAGGTTCGTTTGATGATTGTCAAAAAATAGTAAAACAAATGTTTGCGGATAATATTTTTAGACAAACGATTAATATGTCAGGTGTAAATTCAATTAACTGGGCAAGGATAATATTTCAAATAGTCTATTATTTTTATTCATTTCTAAGGTTGAATGAAAAAAAATTAAACTACGCAGTTCCAACAGGAAATTTTGGTGATATCTACGCAGGATATATAGCAAAAAAAATGGGCCTACCGATAGAAAAATTAATTGTTGCGACTAATGAAAATGATATTTTACAAAGAGTTATCAATAGAGGAATTTATAAACCATCAATGGTTAAGGCCTCAATATCACCAAGCATGGATATACAAATTTCAAGTAATTTTGAAAGACTCTTATTTTACGTATTAAACTCTAAAGATACAGAGGTTAAAAAATTAATGAACAATTTAGAAACAAAGGGTTCTTTTAAATTAACTTTAAATCAAAAAAAAATAATTCAAAAAGACTTTTCTGCATTTAAAGTCACTAATGCAGAAACAAAAAAAATTATCAAAAGAATATATTCAAAACACAATTTTTTTATAGACCCACATACAGCAACTGGTTTTTATGCTGCTAAAAAAACAATAAGTAATTATCCTTGCGTTGTTGTGGGAACTGCCCACCCATATAAATTTTTAGAAACCATGAAATCCATAACAGGAAAAAAAATTAAAAAACCTAGCCAAGTAAGCAAGCTTATGTCTGGAAAAGAAAAGTATGATATATTAAGTAATAATACTAATATGGTCAAAAAATATATTTTAGAAAAACAATATGAAAATTAAAGAAGGCGATAGACTACCAGCCGCAGATTTTTTTTACTTAGACGACAATAATACTGTTCAAAAAGTTGATACAAACTCTCTATTTAAAGGGCATAAAGCTATCATATTTGGTGTGCCAGGAGCCTTTACCAAGGTTTGTTCGGCAAAACATCTACCCAGCTATGTTAAAAACTTTGAAGAAGCTAAAAAGAAAGGTGTTACAAAAATTATTTGTCTTTCCGTAAATGACCCTAATGTGATGCAAGCCTGGGGAGAAGTACATGACGTAAAAGATAAAGTCCTTATGTTGGGAGATCCTTTTTGTAAATTTACTAAATCTATAGGGGCAGAAATTGACAGAAATGAAAAAGGTTTAGGAATGCGATCTTCAAGGTATACTATGCTTGTGAATGATGGTGTTGTGGTTAAGATCAAAGAAGAGCTTGATCCCTCCGCATGTGAAATATCTGCAGCTGAAAATTTTTTAAAGGATATTTAATTTTTTATTGCCTCTGTAGCAAGCTTATCGGCTATTTCATTATATTTGTTACCGGCATGAGCCTTGACCCATTTCCAGTCAATAACCTGTTCTTTAGATAACTTATTTAACGTTAGCCATAAATCTTTATTTTTAACTGGTTTTTTATCAGCTCTTTTCCAGCCATTTTTTTCCCAATTTTTTATCCAACCTGTAATACCATTTTTAAGATAAATTGAGTCTGTATAGATTGTTATTTTAGAAGCCTTTTTTATTTTTCTAAGTGCCATAATTGGTGCCATTAACTCCATTCGATTATTCGTAGTAGATTGTTCTTTGCCAGAAATATTGGTTTCATTCTTCTCTTCATTTAATATTACAGCTCCCCATCCGCCAGGGCCGGGATTGCCTGAACAGGCTCCGTCTGTATAGATTACATATTTCATTAAAAGAAATAATCTTCAAAATTTTTTGAATTTTTATGAAATTCTAATCTCACTAAATATTCCATTGGATCTTTAACTTTTACAATCGCACCCTCAACAGTATTTATTGTATCGAAAACTCTAGTTAGTAAAAATCTTAAAGCAGATCCCTGAGACATAACTTTTATACTTTTTTTTTCAATATCACTTAATTTTCGTAATTGACTATAGCCATTCATAAAATTTTTTGCTTTCGTGACGTTAAAACTTAAATTATCTTTAAAACCATCAAAGCACAGAGCATTAAAACAAATTGCTATTTCTAAAGCATAAAAATCATTACAAGAAAAATAAAAATCAATAATTCCATTAAATTTATCATCTTTAAAAAAAATATTATCACTAAATAAATCAGCGTGTATAATTCCTTGAGGTAGATCTTTAGGCCAATTTTTTTCTACATCAACTAAATTAGTTTCAATTAAGCTAGGCAAATCTTTGTGTATGCCAGTACATTTATCTTTTATCTGTTCAAATATTTTTCTCCAAGACCCTATTGATAAATTATTTTGTCTTTGTATTTTGAATTTTTTAGTTATTAGATGCATACGAGCGACTTCTAGGCCTAAAGATTTACAGTTGTCAGGGCTTAAGATACTTTTAGCTTTACCCTCAAGAAAGCTTACTATCATTAAACTTTTATCTTTATAACTAGAAATAGTCTCATTGTTCTTATTTTTAATAGGAATCGGGCATTTAAATTTCTCTTTATTTAAGCCAGTCATTAGATCAGAGAAAAAAGGTAAGTCTTTTTCTTTAACTCTTTTTTCATAAATTGTAAGTATATATTTTTTATTATTTGTAAGTAAAAAATAATTCGTATTTTCTATGCCATCTTCAATACCTTTAAATTCTTCAAGCTGTCCAATAGAATAGTTTGAAAGTATCTCTTCAATATTTTCTTTATTAAGTTTTGTATATACAGCCATTTTAACTTAATTCTTTGGGCAGTCTAAAAACCACATGTTCTTTAGCAACAAGAATTTCCTCGATAGACACTTTACAACTTTTTTTAATTTCATTAATTAAAGTTTGAACTAGTTGTTCCGGAGCAGAAGCGCCCGAAGATATACCAATTGTTTTACTTTTTTTAATTTGCGCAATAGGTAACTCTTTACCAAAATGTATTAATTCTGAATTTGGACATCCAGCTTTTTTTGCAACTTCAACCAGTCTTACTGAATTCGATGAGTTTGTACTGCCGATAACAAAAAACATATCGCAATTTGGAGCTATTTGTTTTACTGCTTTTTGCCTGTTCGTTGTTGCGTAGCATATGTCCTCTTTTATCGGACTTTTAATTTTTGGAAATTTATTTTTTAAAAGTTTAATTATTTCAGATGTATCATCAACAGATAAAGTAGTTTGAGTAATATATGCCAAGGGTTTTGCAAAATCTCTGGTGTCTAAAGAGGCAGCGTTATCCTTTGTTTCTACAAGTCTAACACTACCTTTTGGTAGTTGACCCATTGTGCCTATTACTTCTGGGTGATTCTTGTGTCCAATTAAGATGATATCAAAACCATTTTTGAAAAGTTGTTCGGACTCTCTGTGAACCTTTGAGACCAAAGGGCAGGTAGCATCAATATAAGATAAATTTTTTAATTTTGCTTCTGCAGGAACCGTTTTTGGAACACCGTGTGCAGAAAATATCACAGGTCTTGTTAAATCTTCAATCTCCGATATCTCTTCAACAAAAATTGCTCCCCTTCTCTTCAAATCTTCAACAACCTGTTTGTTGTGCACTATTTCATGTCTTACGTAAACAGGCTTACCATATTTGTGTAAAGTCTTGTTTACAATTTCTATAGCTCTTTCGACCCCTGCGCAAAATCCTCTAGGAGAGGCTAAAAAAATTTTAAGTTCATTTTTCATTTTTTTTTAATAAATATTCAAGCAATATATGTGGAAATGTTAATGACGCCAAACCAATAAATATAACTTTTGAGATTGCTGCGTCTAAAATATAATAATTCTTAAGAAAATAAACGGCAATTAAAAATAAAATAGCTGTAATTACAGTTAATGGAAGAGCTTTTTTGAAAAACTCTTTTAACCCTCTTTTAAAATTATTTTTATCTAGTTGAGAAATTAAAGAAACAGAATGTCTAAAAGAGTGTATGAAGCAAAAATATAAAGTAAAAGCAACCAAAGGTGAGAGAAGGTAATATAACAAATTTATTGAGAATAGATCAAAAAAAATAAATCCACTATTATTACGTACGCTTTCTTTTCCAACTAAAAAATATATATTTGACAAAAGACTGAAGTAAAAAAAAACTTTAATAACACCCGTGTCACTTAAGAATAAAAGCTGATCAATATTAAAATTTAATAACTCAAATATAGCTAATGTCTCTTTAAACTGAAAAAAAAGAGGCGCCGATATAATTAAAGATCCTTTTATAAAAAAAATAAATTTTAATAAAATAGATTCAATGGATTTCATTATTTCGCTGTCTTCTTTTCCAAAGTGGTAGGATGCCACTAAAAGAAATATAGATAAAGTCATAGTAGGCAAAAGAAACCAGAATATTAAGATAAAAATAGAAATAATTATGTAAGAAATATAAAAAATAAAAATATTATTCATATTATAAAAATTTAAAACTTCCCTGCCTTTAATGTGGTCTAGTGATCCATGTGAAATACCAATAGTAAGAATTAAAAAAAAACATACCGGTACAGTAAAAAGAGAATTTATATTTCCTGTCCACCAAAAAAGTGAAAAAGAAAAAAAGAAAAAATAGCATGACCCATGCGAAAGTATCGTTCGAGAATTGTTAAAATTTTTAAACATATTAGTTTTATAAAGTCTTATCTAAATAATGACTTTATAAATATCCATTTTGGCATTTTCAATATTATTACTAAATCTTCAAATATATTACTTTTATTTGATAAAAATTTTATGACAGTATCTGTAGAACCCACAAACATTTTAAAGAATATGTCAGGCATTTTTTCTGGGTATTTTTCTAAAACATTTAAAAAAATATTATCCAAAAATTTATATTTTTTTCCAATTATGTAAGTTTTTACATTCTTAATTATCTCAATATTCTCTCTTATATATTTGCTGTGTTCTTGAATATTTAGAAAGGTATATCCCGTACTTAGTCGTGTCATGCCTCCCGCAGAACCAATATTAATTTTATTATTTTTACTGATATGCTCAGGGTAGAAAAGAGGAATAGCACCTTGCTCCTTATGACTAATCTTGTAATCTCTAATTTTCAGATTATCTCTTATATATTTCTTCACTTGAGATTCGTAATCTTTTAAAGAATTATTATCTAATCTAGAAATCCATGTAGTTTCGATAAGTGCTTTATTTTTAGCAAAAGGCAATGTGTAAAAAAAATGCACACCATCTCTTTGCTCACAATTAAAATCCATTAAATTAATAATTTCACTATCAAAAATATTTTTTTGAGTTTCTATCTCAAGACCCTGAAAATGTTGCCACATCTTTGATTTATCAGTGTTAGATGCCGGTAAACTGTTAAATATAAATGAGTTACTAGTACTAATCTCATTTATATTTTTAAAAAAGTGAATATTTTTATTTTTGTATAACCTATTGTTAATCTTTTTGTAAAAAAGTTCACTATTAATAGTCTGGTAAGGAAAATTTTTAGTTTTAAGTTCAAGTGATTTAGAACCAGTGTTTATGGAAAAATTATTCCAACTTTTTATGACACAGTCTTCAAAATTATGATTGATTACCTTCCAAAAAGACCATGTCTTGTCTCTCTTATACTCAACTCTTGGCTCAATAATTGCTAGTGACTTATTTTTTAGTTTATTATTTATCTCGAGTTCATAAGCTAGAGACAAGCCAGAACACCCACCACCAATAATAATATAATCAAATTCTTTCATTAAGATCTATTTCTTCGTTAATAATCGCATGTTCATTTTCTTTTAAATGTCTTGTTGAGCTAACAAAGCAAAGTTTAATAAAATCATACAAAGATAGCAAAGTTTCAATAATTTTATTAATATTTGAAACATAGATTTTTCCAGTATTATTATATTTTTCTATATTTTCTATTTTTAAAATATTACTTCCAATCCTTTTATAAACTCTTCTAGCAACAATAATTGAAAATCTAGAAATTATAGGAATAGATTTTATTGATACGAATGAACTTTTATAAAAGGTATCTGCTAGTTCAATTATTTCTTTGATAGAGTGAAAATCGTGTTTTATATAAAAACGATTTCTTTTTTTATCTTCAACAACATCTCTTGCTATATTCGTTAATTGCATTGCTATGCCTAAATCTATGGCTCCCTTAAGTGCGTATGCATCTTTAACTTTAAGTATTTTAGCCATCATGAGACCAACAGTGCCTGCAACCCTATAAGAATAAACAAGCAAGTCTTTTTTATTAATGATAATCACCTCTGGCTTAAGGTCTGACTCAATTCCATCAAATAAATCTTCAACTATTTTTTTAGATATACTTTCTTGATCTAAAAGCCCACAGATGTCTCTTATTACTTTGTTAGATGGATTTTTATTTACAAAATTTGATTTAAACTCTAAAAATTCTTTTTTTCTAACGTCTAACGTCTCACTTCCATCTGCAATATCATCAATAGACCTACAAAATTCATAGAGAACAGAACATTTATTAAAAGTTTCTTTGGATAAAAAAAAACCAGCCCAATTAAATGATTTTGCGTGTTTAGATATTAAGCTTTGATTTTTAAACATTATAATAGCTCATCTAATACTTTAGCTGAAGATAATACACCTGGCATTCCAGCACCAGGGTGCGTCCCAGCTCCAACAAAATAAAGATTATTAAAGATTTCTGATTTATTATGAAATCTAAAATAAGCTGACTGAGTGAATTTTGGCTGAATAGAAAATCCAGAACCATGAAGTGTAGATAGTTCTTTTTCAAAATAATCAGGTGTTAAATAAAAGTCACTAACAACACTTTCTTTTATTCCAGGCAATACTGTTTGGTCCATTTTATTAAGCACTAATTCTTTAAATCTTTCCCCTTCATTCGACCAATTAATGCCTGATAAGTTGTTAGGCACAGGCACTAAGACGTAAAAAGCATCTTGATCCTTAGGAGCCATGCTAGGATCGGTAGCTGTCGGCCTATGTAGGTAATAACTTATATCATCAGATAATATTTTTTGATCAAAAATTTTATTTAAATGGTTTTCATATGAATTTCCAAAGTAAATAGTATGGTGAGCAACTTTTTTAAACTGTTTTTTTGAACCAAAATAATAAACAAAAAGACCCATAGAATAATTCATTCTTTTGACCTTCTGATTAAATAAAAATCCATATTTTTTTTTCGATTTAATTAAATTTTTGTAAACATTTGGAGGATCAGAATTACAAATTATATAATTTCCATATATGTTTTCTTTATTATTGATTTGTACACCTACAACTTTATTGCCTGAGCTTAACATCTCAGTCACATCTGCATTTTTAATAATTTCAACACCTTCTTCTTCCATTAATTTTTCCAAGGCATTTACAACGTTACCTGTTCCACCAATTGAATAATGAATACCCCATTTTTTTTCTAGATATAAAATAAGTGTATAGATCGAAGTTGTAGTAAATGGATTTCCCCCAACTAAAAGAGGATGCATACTAAAAACTCTTTTTAATTTATCGTTAGAAACATAGCTTGAGACGAGCTTATATACAGACTGATAGCTTTTAAGTTTTAATAATGCAGGAATTTGCCGAAGCATAAATATAATACTGTTAAAAGGTTTTGTAGCAAGCTCTGTAAAACCTTTATCAAAAATTTTTTGAGTAAAACCAACTAATTTTTTATACCCAGCTACGTCATTATTTGAAAATTTTTGTATTTCTCTTTCCATTTTTTTTTCATCTCCCGAATAGTCAAAAGAAGTCTTGTCTTCAAAAACAAACCTATACCAAAGATCTAAAGGAACAATTTTTACATAATCTGAAATTTTTTTATCAAATAAGGAAAATAATTCTTCAAATAAATAAGGAGCAGTTATAACCGTGGGCCCTCCATCATAAGTAAAGCCATCTTTCTTAAATACACGTGCTCGACCACCTAAATCAGGATGTTTTTCAAGCAGTGTCACCTGGTATTTTTTTGCACGCATACGTAATGCTGCAGCAATTCCTCCAAAACCAGATCCTATTACAATAATTTTTTTATCTTTGTTCATTTTAAGCTATGGTAATACATATAAAGTTTAATTGAGTATGACAAAAAAACCAAAGATTAGTCATTTTATTAATTTTTTTTATAAGCAAGAAACTTTTAACTTATTTACGGTATTGTAATCTGATTCTATTTTTGCTGTATTTTATGGCTTTTATTAAAACTTATCCTCAAAAAATCTATAAAAGCTTGGAAAATATAGGTTTTTTACCGTAAAAAATGCTTCTAAGTTATCATTTTTTTTTATAGATTCCTTCCGAACTGTTTAAAAAGTTATCTTAAACAAGTTTAATATTAAACTAAGTAGAAAACTAACAACGAGGGAGTTTTTATGAGTAAATTAAGTAAAATCGCACTAGCAGCTATTGCTATTTTTAGCATCACTAGCTCAGCTAATGCAGCGACAGCTATCTTAGCTACAAATGATTTTGTAGGAATATCATTTTGGATAGTTTCAATGGGCTGTTTAGCAGCTACAGCGTTCTTCTTTTTAGAAAGAGGATCTGTTGCACCTGCTTGGAGAACATCAATTACAGTTGCAGGACTAGTAACTGGAATCGCATTCATACACTACATGTACATGAGAGATATATGGATCGGAACTGGTGAATCACCAACTGTTTACAGATATATCGATTGGTTAATTACAGTACCTTTACTAATGCTTGAGTTCTATTTTGTATTAGCTGCTGTTAAAAAAGTACCATCATCAGTATTCTGGAAACTTTTAGTAGGATCTATAGTAATGTTAGTAGGTGGTTATGCTGGAGAAGCTGGCTACGTATCAGCAATGCTAGGTTTCATAATTGGAATGGCAGGTTGGATATATATTCTGTTTGAAATATTCTCAGGTGAAGCTGGAAAATTAGCATCTAAGAGTGGCAACAAGTCTCTAATCACTGCTTTCAGTGCTATGAGAATAATTGTTACTGTTGGTTGGGCTGTATATCCACTAGGTTATGTCTTCGGATATTTAACTTCAGGTGGAGTGAATGTTGATTCGCTTAACATTCTTTACAATGCCGCAGACTTTTTAAACAAGATCGCTTTTGGTCTTATTATTTGGGCATGCGCAATGCAAAATACTAGTTCTAGAACTACTAGATAGTACAAAATATTTTAGAATAGGGCGAGTTTAAACACTCGCCCTATTTTTTTTTGCATGTTTAAATTATTTATTTAAGTAGATTTTCTTTTTAGAGCTATTTTAGTTTCTTCTACACTTGAGACGAATATCTTATTTAGTTTATTCTTATCTAAAGAATTTTTCAATAAAACTTCTACGGCCTGAATAGAGATTTTAACTGAGGCATTTTTTATATCTCTAAGAGCCTGATTCTTCATTTGCTTAATTCGATCTTCGGTACTTTTTTTTCTATTTTCCATTTGGATATAAAACTCTTCATTAGTCTTCAAAATATTTCTATCTGAATCGTCAGTGGCTTCGTCAACCATTTGTTTAATCTCAGCTTTAGCGTTGCTAATTTTTTTTTCATATTCACTTAAAATATGTTTAGATTCTTCTTTGAGCGATTCAGCAGCATCAACCTCAGTTTTAATATTGTTAATATTGTCGTTTAAAATAGTAGTTATTTTTTGAGGTATTTTAAAATAGACCAAAACTCCTAAGAAAATCAAAAAGGAGATAGCGACCCAAAAAGTTGCATCAATTATCATAAATATTTACCTAAGCTATTTTTAGTTGTCTCGAGTATAGCAGCTTTAACACTGCTTTGATTCATGGGTTCACCTGATATTTGCTCAATTACTTTTGAAGTCATTTCTTCTGATATAGCTGAAACGTTATTTAGAGACTCTTTTTTTAAACTTTCTATTTCTTTTTCTGTATTTTTAATTTCAATTTCTATATTTTTTTCAAATTCTCTTTTCTTATTTTGTATTTCTAAATTAAGTTTATTTTTACTTTCAAAAATTATTTTTTGAACTTCTTTTTTAGCATTCTCTATAGATAGCTCATATTCCTTAAGTTTTTTTTCTGCTAAATTTTTTAATTTTTGAGCCTCATCTAAGTCATCTTTTATTTTATTCTCTCTATCATCAATACTATTTTTTATTTTTGGGATAAACAAATGTGATAAAGTCAAATACAGCAAGGTAAAGATCAGTATTAACCAAAACGCTTGCGATGCCCAATATGTCGGATCTAGCTGAGGCATTCCAGCCTCAGCTGCCAACAAGTTAACTTCACTTGTTGTAAAAATTCCGATGCTTAAAAGAAATAATCTCATTAAAGTTTATGATTATTACTTAAAACGCAAATAATATAATTAGCGCTACAACTAATCCAAATAGGCCAGTTGCCTCAGCTAATGCAAACCCTAAAAGCAAATTAGGAAATTGTTTTTGTGCTGCCGATGGATTTCTCATAGCTCCTGATAAGTAATTACCAAAAATTATTCCAATCCCAACTCCTGCTCCTGCTAGTGCGATTGCAGCGAGACCCGCTCCAATCATTTTTGCTGCTTCTAACTCCATTGTTTCTCCTTTTTTTTTGTTAATGGTGTAAATTTAATGCATCGTTTAAATAGATACAGGTTAAGATTGCAAAAACATAAGCTTGTAAAAATGCAACTAATATTTCCAAGCCTGTTAGTGCTACTGAAAAACCAAGTGGTAACCAACCCCCTAGCATTCCTAGACTGATAACAAATCCTCCAAAAACTTTTAACATCGTATGGCCAGCCATCATATTTGCAAATAGACGAACAGAAAGACTAACTGGTCTGCTTAAATAAGAAATTATTTCTATTATTGTGATGAGAGGTAATAAAACAATTGGCACACCACTTGGAACAAAAAGTTTTAAATATCCAAAGCCATGCCTCAAGAAACCGATAACAGTTACGGCAATAAAAATAAAAATTGCCATTATCAAAGTAACTATAATATGACTTGTTACAGTAAAAGAGTATGGCAACATACCAAGCATATTACAGAACAATACAAACATAAATAAACTAAAAATAAATGGGAAATAAGGTTTAGCTTTAGATCCTGCGGTGTCACTTATCATTTTTGCGATAAAATTATAAAACATCTCTGCAATCAGTTGAAACTTGCTAGGTATAAGTTTTTTTTCTTTTGTACCTAAAAAAAGTACAGCACAAATTGTAAACGCACTTAAAAGCATAAACAAGCTTGCGTTTGTAAAAGACAAATCGATGCCTGCAATTTTAATTTCTGGTCCAATTCTGTAAACTTGAAATTGGTGCATTGGGTTTGTTGTCATATAAAATTTTTAAAATTAATCTTTTTTTTGCATTTTTTTAGCGACTTTAATAACGTTCAAAATTCCAGCTATAGAACCTAAAAAAAAGAACAAAATTATTAACCAAGGCTTAGTATCAAACCAAGTATCTAAAATAAACCCAATTATTGTCCCAACAAGCACCGCTGAAACAAGTTCTGTGCCTAACTTAAAAGCACTGCCTATAAATGAGCTATTTTCATTATTATCCGTGATTATTGAGTTATTTTTAATCTTATCTTTTGCAATTTTTAGGCGAGTTTTGAAATCTTTTATATCTACCATATTTAAACTAAGCTACTAGCTCTTCGGCTTTTTCTAAATCAACAGCAACTAATTGGCTAACACCTTTTTCAGGCATGGTTACCCCGTACAATCTATGCATTCTGGACATAGTTAAAGCATGGTGAGAAATAATAATAAATTTAGTTTGAGTTATTTTAACAAGTTCATCTAGCAAAGCACAAAATTTGGTAACGTTTGCATCGTCTAAAGGCGCATCAACTTCATCTAAAACACATATGGGAGAGGGGTTTACTAAAAACACCGCAAAGATTAAAGACAAAGCTGTTAGCGCTTGTTCTCCACCTGATAAAAGTGTGATCGATTGAAGTCTTTTTCCTGGAGGGGAGACTAACATTTCTAAACCTGCTTCTAATGGGTCATCAGAGTCAACCAACTCCAATTTAGCACTGCCACCATTAAATAATTTTGTATAAACTTCGTTAAATTTTCTATTAACCTTCGAAAAAGCGTCAAGAAGTTTTTCACGTCCTTTTTGATTTAGTTCATCGATAGAGGCCTTAAGTTTTACTATTGCTGAATAAAGATCAGCTCTGTCATCTTCCATTTTTTTTATTTCATTTTGATATTTTTTAGTTTCTTCGTCAGCTCGTAGATTAACAGAACCTAAAGCTTCTCTTTGTTTTTTAATTTTTTCTAAAGCCGTTTCTTGTTTTTCTAGTTTAGGATAATTTTCCGGGGTTAAAGAATTTAAATTAGAAATTGATAAAAGGTCATTTTCATTATTTAACTTGAGATCATTTTTAATTGAATAAATTAAATCTTTTTTCCTTTTTTCTATTCCTTCAAGTGTTGCTTCACTCCTTGCTTTGTTTTCTCGAAATATGCTAAATTTTTCCTGAATCTCTTTTAAATTTTGATTGATCAAATTATATTTTTCCTCTGCCTTATTCAGCTCTTCATTTAATTCTTCACTTCTTTTTTTAGTATTTTCTATATTTTGTATATTTTGGCCTTTTGTTGTTGCAATTTTTTCTGGATTTTTTTGATTTTCTTTGATTTCAGATTTTACTTTATTTTTTCTCTCATTTAGTTCCCTGATCATTTTATCGGAATTAGATTTTAAATTTTTCCAATTTTCTAGTTCTACGTCTATGTTTTTAATCCTCTCTCTTCTTTTAATAGAATCACTTTTAATTGATTCATTTTTTCCATAAGTTGAAGCATATTTTTCTTGTGATGACGTAATTTGATTTACTATTTTTTTTAATTTTTCAAAAATATCTCTTGTTAATTTTTTTTCAGAGTCAATATAACTCTCAATCTCGCTGATCACTCCATTTAGCTGGCCCTGAAGTTTTTGCAAACTATCTTTTGATAGAGTTAAATCTTTTTGTGATTTTACTTCAGTCTCAGATAATTCTTTTTCAGTTTTTAATAATTCATTTTTCTCTTCTAATATTCTTTTTTCATTTAAAGAAGCATCTAAAGATATACTTTTTTCTCTATCCAGGTCAGAATCTAACGTTTCCAATGAATTCTGAAGTTTGACTTGTAAATTTTTAATTCTTGCCTCTTGTTCCTCTAAATTAGTCATTTCAAGGTTAAGCTTTTGAAGATTGGCTTGAGTTTCCATTCTTCTGTCTCTCAAAGGAGCCAATCTTTTATTTTCTTCTTCAAGCAATTGATTGTTATGACTCAAATCTATTTTTACAGCACTTAGCTCATCATCTTGTTCGCTTAATTTTTCAGAAAAAGTTGCTTTCTCTTTTTCTATTGAGGATAGTTTCAAGTAATAAAGTCCTGCCTCCACACTTTTTATTTCTTTTGAAATTTCCTTATATCTCGTTGCTTCTTCAGCTTGTTTTCTTAGATTATCTAATTGTTTCTCTTGTTGCTTCTTTAATTCGTCAGCTCTTTTTAAGTTATTTTCAGCTGCCTCTAGTCTTGATTCAGCTTCTTCTCTTCTCGCATGAATACCTGAAATTCCAGCAGCCTCTTCTAATATTGCTCTACGCTCAGCTGGCTTAGAGGTAACGAGTGAGCCAATTCTTCCTTGACTAATCAAAGAAGGAGAATGCGCTCCAGTAGATAGGTCAGCGAAGAAAGTTTGCGCATCGCGTGCCCTTATTTCTTTTTGATTAATAAAATATTTTGAACCTTTGTCTCTTTCAATTCTTCTTGTCACTGTAATCTCATCCAACTCATTATATTGCATGGGACCATCTTTGTCGGGATTTTGAATCTGTATTGAAACTTCTGAAATATTTTTTGCAGGTCTGTTTGATGTTCCGGCAAAAATTACATCTTCCATGCCCGAGCCTCTCATACTTTTTGCAGATGTTTCACCCATACACCACCTTAGAGACTCCACGATATTAGATTTACCACATCCGTTAGGACCAACTATTCCAGTTAAACCTTCTTCTATATAAAAATCAGTTTTATCAAAAAAAGATTTAAATCCAGATATTTCCAGTTTTTTAAATTTCATTATAAAAGTTTTTCAATTGCTTTTTTAAAAGATTTATAATCTCGCGTTCCTTTATATTTTTTTTCATTTATATAGATAGTAGGTGTTGAGCTTACTTTATAATTTTTTTGAGCTTCTATTCTTTCAGTAAGAATTTTTTTCTCTAAATCTTCATCCATTAGACATTTGTTCATTTCAGCTTCCGTTAAGGTGAATCTTTTACCAATAGCTTTAATTGAACTATTAATTATATTTATATCAGATCCAACTGACCATTTATTTTGCTTTTTATACATCTCAGTTAAAAATTTAAAGTTTGTTTTAGAGCTCTCGTTACATTGTAAAATTTTTTCTGCATTTAAAGCTGCTAGATCGAGAGGAAAACTACGGTGTTCAAATTTTACTTTTCCAACACTAATATATTCTTTTTCTAACTTCTCGTATATTTTTCCGTGAAAGTCAGCACAATGTGGGCATGTTAATGAAGAAAATACTTTGACTGTTACCATGCTATTAGAATTATTCTTACTTTGTGACGACTGATCACAATTTACAGCTAGGAAAAAAAGAGATAATAAAAAAATATTTTTAATTATTTTTTGCATTGTAAGCTTCTATAAGTTTGTTTAGCGTTTTTTTTAGTCCTTCGTTATTAATATTCTCTAATTTATTACTATAATTCAATTTAATCCCACTTGATGGATAATTTTTTTTGGACACTTTTTTTTCCTGAACAACCTTAAGCTTAACTTCTTTAATACATTTGAAGCCAAAAAAACTATTAATCTTATCTATAATTTCTTGTTTTGCATATTCGATAGCCAGTTCATTTCCATGTATTACATTTAAAACCAGCGTTCCATTGTTCATTTCTTTACCCATTTTTATGGTGCAGGGGTAACATGCGTCGGAAAGATCTTTACCGACCATTTTAACCCAGTTGTCGATTATATTAGAAAAGTTATAACTTCCTTTTCTTAAGAGCTTTTTTAGGCCCCGGGGCAACGACTTAGAAAAAGGTCTTAAACCTTGTATGAAAGTACTGCTTTTATTATTATCTTTTTTAACATGCATCTTGAAAACAATTTATCAAAAAAAATTCTAGCTTGGTACAATAATAATAGAAGATTATTACCTTGGCGTGTTAGTAAAAAATCACAAAAAAAGCTTTATTACAGACTTTTAAGTGAATTTATGTTGCAACAAACGCAAGTCAAAACAGTGCTTCCTTATTTTAAAAATTTTTTACGTCATTTCCCTGATTTAAAATCATTATCTAGATCTAATGAAAGAAAAGTTTTAAAATTGTGGGAAGGGCTTGGATACTACAGAAGAGCAAGAAATCTTTTAGCAACTGTCAAAATTCTTATCAAAGAACATGACTCTAAATTACCAAACAAAATAATTGATATAAAGAAACTACCAGGAATAGGCGATTATACTGCTAACGCTTTAGCGGCCTTCATTCATGACCAACCTACAATTGCCATTGACGGAAATGTTAAAAGAGTTTTTTCAAGAATTATGAATAAGAGTGAAAATAAAATAGATTTTAACAAACTTATAGAAACTAACAAAAAATCTTTATTTAAAATAAAAAGACATTCTGATTTTGTTGAAGCGCTAATGGAATTTGGGGCATTAATTTGTAAGCCAAAAGAACCAGCGTGCTTTAAATGTACTCTAAAAAATACATGCAAATATTTTAAATCTGATAAAAAATTTAAACCAATTAAAAGAATTAAACAACAAGAAAAAAATTATAATATATTTTGTTATATTGATAAGATTAAAAATAATATTGCTTTAACTAAAAAACATAATTCAGGGTTCTTAAATAATTTTTATTTACCTACAATAAAAGAAACAACTTTAAAAAAAAAAATAAAAAATTGGAATTTTCATTCGAATTTTAAAGAGTCTATTTCCAATAAAAAATTAAATATTAATCTATATTATAAATTTTCTGTAAAAATTCCGTTGCAATCTCAGTGGTATTCTTTAAAAGAAAACAATGAATTTATTCCTTCTTTTACAAAAAAAATATTTAGAAAAATTTTAGATATAAACTTATGAAAAAAAAAATTGCAATTATTGGTGCTGGAATTGGAGGTCTTACTCTAGCTAATCTATTGCAAACAAATTCGAAGTTTGAATTTGTGATTTATGAAAAAGGAGAAACTTTAAATTTAGAAGAAGGGTTCGGTCTTCAACTTGCGGTAAATAGTGTTTCTGTATTAAATCAAATAGGCTTTAGTAATTTAAATAAATCAGAAATTTATAATCCAATTAAATTAGATTTTTATTCAGAAGAAGATAAAATATGTGATTTAGATCTAACAGAATTTAACAGCGAAACGGAAAAATACACCACACTTAAAAGATCTTCTCTAATTAAATTTTTAAAAGATAAATTGTTTTCTAATTTAATTAGATTCAATAAAACAATCGAAAGTGTTGAACAAGATCAAGATATTTTAAAAATAAAATTTAAAGATGGAAGCAGTGAGGAAGTTGATCATCTTGTAGTTTCCGATGGCGTGTTTTCACAAACAAAATCAATTATTGAAAAAAAAAATTTTAAACCTAATTATTACGGTGCAATAGCTGTCAGGACTCAAATTAAAGCTAAAGAATTACTTAAAATTAAAACTGAAAATATTTCTCTTTTTATGAGCTCAAAGGCCCATTTAGTATTATACCCTGTTAATGATAAGGGAGATATTAATGTAGTGTGCATCTTAAGAAAAAAGCTTAATGAAAAAAAATCAATAGAGCTATTACTTAGTGAAAAGTTTGTTAATAAAAATAAACACCTATTAGGTCTTTTTAAAGAGAATTTAAAATCATGGTCTATTTATACTTCGGCAAAACCTGTTAAATCTATTTTAAAGAAAGTCTTTTATATTGGTGATGCTTTTTATTCTTTGCCACCAACACTTGCTCAGGGTGCTTCTCAGTCCATAGAATCTGCCAAAGAGTTATACGATCTGTTAATTAGTAATAAGCAAAATATTGAAAATATTTACTTTGAAAAAAGACTTAAGAAAACAATCATGATTAATAATAGGTCAAGACTTAATTATTTTATATTTCATTTTTCTAACCCTGTTTTAAAAACATTTAGGAATCAATTTTTAAAACAGCTAATAAAGAGTAAAAGTTTTATTAACAGGTATCTGGGTAAAATTTATAATTAGCTATAGCTTATTTAAATTCTTTTGGATAAAAATTTTTGCCTCAAACTGTCAATTAAAACCATCGAGCCACCAACTTTGCAATGCCAGTAAGTCCATCCATTGAAACTCTCTGTTCCCATTATTTTAGCGGCAACTTTATGTATGGAGCCTTCAGATTCTTTATGCCTAATGCTTCCATCAACCATTATTTTTGCATTAAATTTATTTTTAGGGTCAGACAAAACTGTACCAGGTTTAAGAATTCCCAATTCTACCAATGACCCAAAAGGTATTCTTGGTTTTGATCTGTTATTTTCTATTGTATCCAGATAGTCTTCTTCAATAATCTTTGTTTTACTAATTCTATCGTAAGCAGCTTTAAAATATTTTTTATCTTTCTCGATACCATAATACTTTCTGCCTAATTTTTTAGCTACTACCGCTGTAGTGCCTGTTCCTAAAAAAGGATCAAATATTGCATCTCCTTTATTGGTTGTTGCTAGTATTATTCTGTGTAAAAGAGATTCAGGTTTTTGAGTAGAGTGAACTTTTTTTCCATTATCTTTTTTTAATCTTTCCTTTCCGCTACAGATAGGAAGCATCCAATCAGAACGCATTTGTAAATCATCATTTAAGCATTTTAAAGATTGATAATTAAAAGTATACTTTGATTTTTTATTCTTAGAAGCCCATATTAAAGTTTCATGTGCATTGGTAAATCTTGTTCCTCTGAAGTTAGGCATTGGATTATTTTTTCTCCAAATAACGTCGTTTAACAACCAGTAATCTAAGTTTTGCAAGTGATAGCCTAGACGAAAAATATTATGGTAAGAACCTATAACCCAGATACTTCCGTTGTCTTTTAAAATTCTTTTGCATTCGATTAGCCAAGCTTTACAGAAATCATCATAATGTTTGAAACTATCGAATTGATCCCATTTGTCATCAACTCCTTTCACTTTGCTAGCATCTGGTCTTCTTAAAGTTTCACCAATTTGCATGTTGTAAGGAGGATCAGCAAAAACTAAATCAAAAGTTTTGTTGGGAATTTTTTTCAATTCGCGAAGGCTATCTCCGTTGACAATTTTATTACAAAATGTTGACATATGTGAATTCAACTTTAAATTGAATCCTAGGTCAAACAGTTTTCTATAAAATAAGGTGTCTCTTGTGTTTTAGATTCTTACTTTAACAACATGTTGTGTATCGGTTTAAATCCTTTTCTATGATGAGAAGTAATACCAAATTTTTTTAATCCTTCCATATGAGCCTTGGTTCCATAACCAAAATTCCTTTCCCAGGCATAATGAGTAAATTTTTCTGATAATTTGATCATAAGTAAATCTCTATATGTTTTTGCAATAATCGAAGCAGCACCAATACATTTAATTTTTTCATCTCCTTTAATAATTGTTTTATAATTGTTTAATCCATTTGGTGCAAAAGGACCATCTATTAGGATTTGATCAGGTTTTTTTTCAAGTTTATTAATAGCTCTCTTCATCGAAAGTAATGCAGCTTGTAAAATATTTATTTTAAATATTTCTTCTACGGAAGCAGTACCAATCGCATAATAAGAATTCTGTTTAATAATTTCTGTTATTTTTAATCTATTTTGAAAATTAATTTTTTTTGAATCTTTAATTATTTTTAAGTCTATTTTATCGTTAAGAATAACCACAGCTGAAACCACAGGCCCTGCTAAGCAACCTCTACCAACTTCATCTACGCCAGCAATTAACAAATTATTTTTCAATATTAATTTCAAGATCCGAAATTTTTTTTCTAATCATCTTAAGATCTACCCATGACATTTTTTTTTGATCTGGTTGTCTCATTAAAAACGCTGGATGAAATGAAGCAATTACAGAAGTGCGACATTTACCAATTTTTTTATCAATCCATTTTCCTCTAACCTTAGATATTACCTGATCACTTCCTATGACAGCATTTAATGCCGCACTACCTAATAATATTAATATTTTAGGATCTACAATTTCTATATGTTTGATTAAGTAGGGTAGGTAACGAGTAATTTCTTCTTCGGTTGGATTCCTATTTTCTTGGGGTCTATAATTTACTACATTAGTTATGTAAACATTGCTTCTATCTAAATTAATTGATGACAACATTTTATCTAAAAGCTCACCAGTTCTACCAATAAATGGCACTCCTTCTAAATCTTCATTAGCGCCTGGTCCTTCTCCAACAATCATAATTTTTGCGTTAGGGTTTCCATCGGAAAAGACAATATTTGTAGAATTTTTTTTTAATTCACAATTTTTAATATTATCGATGAGTTGCTTAAGCGCTTGTAGCTCTCCACCTTTAGAACCTTTGATTGCTAAGTTACTATTAATTTTATAACGATTTATAGCCTCATTCTCATATATTAGGTTATGATTAATTAGACTATAATATTTAATTAATTTTATAAATTTAGTATTAATTTTTTTTGTCATATAAATAATTATGAAAAACTTAAAAGTTCAATTCAAGTTAATAATTTGTGTTTTATTATTTTTAAATACTTTTAATATTCTTACAGCTAAAAATATAGATAAATTTTATGACGCAGAAGATGTAACTAATTATTTTTCAGGAATGTTAGCAGTAAATGACAATCAATATCAAAAATCTTATGATTATTTAAAATCCTTGAACGGTTTAGAGGATAGTCACTACTCTTATTCACTATACTATCATTACTCTTTAGTAGCTCTTCAAAAGTTTAAAGAAGCAGCAAGTTATTCAAAAAAACTCGAGAAAAAAAAAATTGATAATTTTGAAAGCAATTTAGTTAGCGCAATTTACTATTTGGAGCGTGAAGATTTTGATAAAGCTTCAGTTTATTTTAAAAAACTTAGAAACAAAAGCCAGCCAGGATCAATTCAGGATTTACTTTCGACTTCGCTAGATAGTTGGTCTAATTTTGAAAATACTAAAGATCTTTATTCAGCACTTAATTTATTAGAGAGTATACCAAAAAAATTTAAAAATCTAAAAGATATTCAAAAGACATTTGCTTATTGTTATTTTGACTCAGGTCAAACTGATGAAGTATTTAAAAAACTAACATCTCGTTCTGACATTGATTACTCAAGATATTTTTTTTTTCACGCAAATTATTTAATTTTGAAGAACAAAAAAAAAGCGCAAGCAATATTAAGATCTTCACTTAATTTACATCCTGAGAATTTAATTTTAAATCAATTAAAAGTAGATCTTGAACAAAAAAAAGTATTTAACAATCAATTCGATTGCAAAAATTCTAAGCATGTTGCCGCAGAAATACTCTATATTGTTGCAAATGGTCTTGCTGCACAAAAAAACTACGTAGGCTCTAACTTCTATTTAAATTTAGCTAAATATTTAAATCCAAATTTTATTTCGTTCGAAGTACTTTATGCTAAAAATTTTATTATTATTAATGAACTTAATGAAGCTAAAAAAATATTTGACAAAATACAAAGACATGGTTCTGTTTATAGCTGGTATGCAACAAAACAAACTGCATCGATATTAACCAATCAAGAGAAAAAAAAAGAAGCAATTAGTTTATTAAAAAAAACTTTTCAAAAAATTAAGAATCCATCAGCTTATGAAATCTTTGATTACGCTGAATACTTAAAAAATAATAAAAAGTTTAAAGAGTCAATTAAATTCTACTCGAAAGTAATTAATGTAATTGATAAAAAAAATGATTTGTACGGACGGGTTCTTGAGGGAAGGGGGGTTGCTTATGAGAGAACTGACCAATGGAACAAAGCAGAAATAGATTTACTTAGCTCATTAAGTGCCTCGCCCAATGACGCCTATGTAATTAATTATTTAGCTTATTCTTGGATAGAAAAAGGCGTTAACATTGAGAAGTCTTTAAATATGCTTAAGAAAGCCGATACATTAAAACCAAACGATGGTTACATTATAGATTCTTTAGGTTGGGCCTTGTTTAAATTAAAAAAATATAAAGAATCAAAAAAATATTTACAAATAGCCGTTAAATACATGGCTTCCGATCCAGTGGTCAATGATCATTTTGCTGATTCTCTATGGATGAATAATAATTTTCTACAAGCAAGATATTATTGGAACTATGTTTTAAAATTAGAAAAAACAGAGGAGAAGCAAAGAAACAAAATTAAACAAAAATTATTATTTGGCCTCAAAACTTAGAATGAATAATGATTAAATCCCACGCTAAAATAAATTTGTTTTTAAAAGTTCTAAAAAAAAATAATAATGGACTGCACAATATTCAATCCAGTGTAATGTTGTTAGATTTGCATGATACGATAATTTTAAAAAAAATAATTACAAATACAGATAATATTGAATTTATTGGTAATTTTAAAAAAAAAATAAATAAGAAAAAAACAATATATAAA
>Ga0209502_10001074_pt1 | contig 26702 bp, 29 predicted proteins | sample ArcticOcean_MG_C_10_FD_187442 | JGI IMG/M metagenome (GOLD analysis project Ga0209502, IMG submission 187442) | Marine microbial communities from western Arctic Ocean - ArcticOcean_MG_CB11_90 (SPAdes) (version 2) | ecosystem: Environmental > Aquatic > Marine > Oceanic | place: Arctic Ocean... | reverse complement strand
ACTCAAAAGAATATAATTTCGAGGAAGTATTTATCAAGGGATTAGCGGACGATGGAGGCCTGTTTATTCCAAAAAAAGTTGAAAAATATAGTACTGAAGAACTAGAATCATTAAGTAGCCTAGGTTACCAGGATTTAGCAAAAAAAATAATCCACCCATTTATAGATGATTTTATGACAGTAAATGAATTATCAGATATTGTTGATAAGTCATATTCTGTATTCAGAAAAAGTAATGCTGTAGATTTAATCAAAGTAGGTGACACTAAAATTTTAGAATTATTCCATGGTCCAACACTTGCTTTTAAGGACATAGCAATGCAACTGTTGGGAAATTTTTATGAATATTATCTAAAAAAAAATAATAAGAATATAAATGTTATTGTTGCAACATCAGGTGATACAGGTGCTGCTGCAATAGATGCAATCAAGGGGAAAAAGAATATAAATATATTTGTTCTTCACCCTCACAAAAAAGTTTCACCAGTTCAAAGAAAGCTGATGTCAACTGTTAAAGAAAAAAATGTCATTAATATTGCAATAAAAGGTAACTTTGATGATTGTCAAAATTTAGTTAAATCAATGTTTGCAGATAAAGAATTCTCTAGTTCAATAAATATGTCTGGAGTAAATTCAATAAATTGGGCAAGAATTATTGCACAAGCTGTTTATTATTTTTACACATATTTCCAAATTCGAGACAATAGACTGGTCAATTTTTCAGTACCAACTGGGAACTTTGGAGATGTATATGCTGGTTATCTAGCAAAAAAAATGGGTTTACCAATAAACAAACTTATAGTTGCTACAAATCAAAATGATATTTTGCATAGAGCAATTTCAAAAGGAAAATATGAAGCTGAAAGTGTTTTTGAAACCAATTCACCAAGCATGGACATTCAAATTGCCAGTAATTTTGAAAGATTAATTTATGATTTGAATGATTGTGATGACAGCAAGACCCAAAAGATCATGACTGAAATTAAAGAAAAGGGAAAATACATTATTCCCAAAGATAAAATGAAAAGAGTAGATAAAGATTTTTTATCAGCAAACATGAATGAAAAAGAAGTTTTAGATACTATTAAAGAGGTTTATAATAAATATGCTATTATATTAGATCCTCATAGTGCAATAGGCTTTGGAGCTTTAAACAAAGTAAATATTGATGGTAACAATATTGTTTTGGCAACAGCTCATCCATGCAAATTCCCTGAAACTATAGACAAATCAATTGGTGTCAAACCACATCTACCTGATGAACTTAAGTATGTTATGGATGAAAAAGAAAATTATGATATTATACCAAATAGCCTAAACAAAACCAAACAATACATTAAAGAAAAATTAAAATGAAATTAAAAGAAAATGATAACATACCTAATTCTGAGTTTTTTATTATGGAAGATGGAAATCCAATCAAGAAAAATACTTTAGAATTTTTTAAAGGTAAGAAGGCTATTTTGTTTGGTTTACCAGGTGCATATACATCGGTCTGTTCAGCAAAACATTTACCTGGATATGTTGACAATTATGAAAAATACAAATCTAAAGGAATTGATTATATTGTGTGTATTTCTGTCAATGATCCATTTGTAATGGATGCTTGGGGAAAGAATCAGAATGTTGGAGGTAAGATTGTAATGATGGCTGATCCCTTTTTAGAATTTACTAAATTAATAGGTGCAGATGTTGATAAAAGTGCCAGAGGATTGGGCATTAGATCTAATAGGTACACAATGCTGATTGATAATCTTAAGGTTGTAAAATTACAAGAAGAGAAAGATGCTGGTATATGTGAAGTCTCTGCTGCTCAAAATTTTTTAAATTTAGTTTGATTCAGCTGCTTGCTTAGCAAGTAAATCAACCTCTTCATTTAAAATATTTCCTGCATGGGCCTTAACCCATATCCATTTAACATCACAAGAATTATTTAATTCGTATAATTGAACCCATAGATCTTTATTTTTTACTGGTTCTTTCTTTGAAGTCTGCCAATTATTTTTTATCCATTTGTGTACCCAATCAGTAATACCCAATCTAACATACTGTGAATCTGTATAAATTTCGATTTGCGCATTTCCTTTTATTTCTTGAAGTGCTTTAATAGGAGCCATTAATTCCATTTTATTGTTTGTTGTATCCTTTACGCCTCCACTAATTTTTTTAACATCTCCATTAATAATTATAATTGCAGCCCATCCACCATTACCAGGGTTATTCAAGCACGATCCATCTGTATAAATTTTGATCATTAATTATAATAATTTTTGTAGTTATTAAATCTATTGTGAATTATTAATTTTTGTAAATATTCTTTTGGATCTTTTATCTTAATTAAAGCATTTTTTGGTGTATTAAAATAATCATAAACTCTAGTCAGAAGATATCTTAAAGCAGCACCTCTGCATAATATATTCAATGAGTCTTTTTCTTTTTTAGAAAATATTCTAATAGTTTCATATCCATCTATTAAATTTCTAATTTTTTTATGATTTATAATAAATTTATTATTTTTTTTATCAAAACATAGTGAATTTATACAGATTGCTATTTCATACATTAGATAATCATTACTTGAAAAATAAAAATCAATAAATCCAGAAAAATTATTTTTATTAAAAAAGATATTATCAATAAACAAATCACCATGAATAATTCCATTGGGCAGATTTTTTGGCCAATCTTTTTTAATATCCTTAAGGTTTTTATAAAGAATTGGTATTATCCCAGATCCTACTTTTGAAGATTTAATTTTTATACTTTTTAATAAAGAGTCTAGTTGAGTAACAGACATAGAGTTGTGTCTATATAGTTTTATTTTATTGGTTGCTTTGTGAAATTTAGCAATATTTTTTCCTATTTCAAAACAATTTTGATTATTAAGTTTTGTTTTATCTTTTCCTTCTACAAAACTTACAATACACGCTGATTTTCCCTTAATTTGACTTAAGTGTTGTCCTTTTATATTTTTTAAAGGTTTTGGACAAATGATATTTTTTTGACTTAATTTATCCATTAGATTCATAAAAAAAGGTAAATCTTTTTTTTGAACTCTTTTCTCAAAAATCGTCAAGATAAGTTTTTTTTTATTTGTTTCTAATAAGTAATTTGTATTTTCTATACCCTTTTTAATACCTTTAAACTTTATTACTTTACCAAGTTGATAGGAGTTACTTATTGATACGACTTCTTTATTAGTTATTTTTGTATAAACGGCCATCTAATTTAATTTTGCTGGAACTTTAAAAACAATATCTTCTTTTGTAATTTCTACTTCCTCAATCTTTATTTTAAATTTATCTTTAAGTTTGTTGATGAAATTTTCAACTAAGATTTCAGGTGCAGATGCTCCAGAAGAAACACCAATTATTTTGCAATTTTGTAACTTTTCAAAAGGTATTAAACTTTCAGAATGTATTAATTCTGCATGAGGACAGCCTGACTGTTCAGCGACCTCGACTAAACGTACTGAATTTGATGAATTTCGACTACCTAAAACAAAAAACATATCACATTTTTTTGCAATATTTTTTACAGCAGACTGACGATTGGTAGTTGCATAACAAATATCCTCTTTAAAAGGCTCTTTAATCAAAGGAAACTTTTTCTTAAGTGCCTTTATTATATTCTTTGTATCATCAACAGATAAAGTTGTTTGAGTAACGTAGGCAATTTTCTTATCTAAATCCAACTCATACGCCTCAACATCAAACTCATCTTGAATTAAATCTATAGTGCCCTCTGGTAGCTGACCCATCGTACCAATAACCTCTGGATGATTGTTATGACCTATAAGAATAATATGATAGCCAGCTTTATATAAATTCTCAGCTTCTCGATGAACCTTTGATACAAGGGGGCATGTTGCGTCTATATATTCCATTTTATAACTATCTGCTTCAACTGGAACCGCTTTAGGTACTCCGTGTGCTGAAAAAATTACAGGTCTGCTTTTGTCTCTAATTTCGCTTAACTCTTCTATAAAAATTGCACCTAAAGCTTTAAGGCTATCAACAACATGTTTATTATGTACTATCTCGTGACGCACATAAACAGGTGAACCATATTTTTTAAGACTTTTCTTTACTATTACTATGGCTCTTTCTACGCCAGCACAAAAACCACGAGGAGCAGAAAGTAATATTTTTATTTCTTTATTTTTCATTTTTTTCCAAAAGGTATTCAAGCAATATATGGGGAAAGGTCAAGGACGCCAAACCAATAAATATAACTTTTAGTATCGCATTATCTAGTTGATAATAATTCGAAAGAAAATAAAGACTTATAACATAGAAGATAGCAGTTAAAATTGTCAGTGGCATGGCTTTTTTAATAAAGAGTAAAGTACCAGTCTTAATATTACCTTTATTTAGTTCAACTATTAATGATATTGAATGTCTGAAAGAATGTAGGAAACAAAAATACATCGTAAAAGCAAACAAAGGTGTTAAGAAATAATTCAAAAATATAATAGAGAAGAAATCAAAAAATATTAAGAAATTTGTGATTTTGAAGCTATGAATGAAATAATAGATGTTAACTATCAAGGATATAAAAAAAGCAAGGAAGAGAATGTGATTATTTTCTACAAATTCTAAAAACAAATAAAAGCTTTCATTTTCTACCAATAGTAGTCTAAAAATATCAACAGTTTCAATAAAATGAAATAGTAGTGGAGCAATAATAATTAGCATCCCTTTCAAAAAATAAAGAATTATATTTAGTTTGTTTTTTTTATGGAATAGAAACTCCGTATCTTCTTTACCAAAATGATACGATGCCACTATTAGAAAAAAAAAAAGTGATATTGTTGGAAAAAAAAACCAAATTATTATCACCCATAAAACTAACATCAGGTATATTGAATAAAAAAATGAAGAGTTCTTTATATTGTATATTTTTGCAAGCTTTTTACCTTTTTGATGGTCAAAGGCCCCATGCGATACCCCAATAGAAAGTATCAAAAGCAAACAAACCATCGGTGGAACGATTAGATCCTCAAATTGACTCATAACTAATACAGATGAGCTTACTAAAAGAAAAAATATTATTGAATGAAAAAAATTAATTTTTTTTATTAAAATACTCATTTTATTTTAACAAAGCTTTTATAAAAGCCCACTTTGGCATACTAAGAATAATTGATATATCTTGAAGAATATTACTTTTATTTGATAGAAACTTAATAACATTTTCAGGTGGACAATTAAACATCTTAAAAAAAATATCAGGCATTTTTTTTGGGTGACTATTTAAAACTTTTAAAAATACCTTATCTAAAAAATGATATTTTTTATTAATCTCATATTTTTTAACATTACTGATATTTTCAATATTTTTTCTGATAAATTTACTGTGATCTTGTATATTTAAGAAAGTATACCCAGTGCTCAGGCGAGTCATCCCTCCAGCAGTACCAATATTAATTTTTTTCTCACTATTAACATTTAATAGCTTAAACAGAGGTATAGCACCTTGTTCAGTATAATTGATTTTATAATCTTTAATGTTGAGATGGCTTTCTATATAATTTTTTAATTGATCTTCATAATCCATCAATGAATTATTATTCATTTTAGATAACCATGTTGTTTCAATTAAAGCTGTTTTTTTACTGTATGGCAGTGTGTAAAAAAAGTGAACACTATCACGTTGTTCACAATCAAAATCCATTAAATTCATCATTCCTTCATCAAAGGTATTTTTGGTAGTTTCGATCTCAATACCCATAAAATGTTGCCAAAGGCACTTTTCACTGGAATCTAAAGAGGGGACACTATTAAAAATAAAAGTATTATTTAAACTTATGTCACTAATACCTTTATAAAAGTAAATATTTTTATTTTTTTTTAGTTTAGAAATTATTTTTTTGTAAAATAAAGCACTGTCTATGGACTGGTATGGAAAATCACTACACTCTATAAATTTAGTATCGGTGGCTGTATTTACTGAAAAATTTTTCCAACTTTTTTTTACACAATCATCAAAATTATGTTCTGCTGTTTTCCAAAAAGACCAAGTTTTATCTTTTTTATACTCTAATCTTGGCTCTATAATTGCTAGTGTTTTTTCTTTAAATTTATTGTGGATCTCTAATTCGTAAGCTAAAGACAGCCCTGCACAACCACCACCTACAATTGTATAATCAAATTCTTTCATTTAGATCTATCTCTTCATTTATAAGAAGGTGTTCTTCATCTATAAAATCATTTTTTTGTTTTAACAATAATAGTTTTAATAAATCAAATATCGATAAAAAAGTTTGTAGTATCTTACCAAAGTTACTTACATAAATTTTTCCACATGCATTGTAAGCAGCAATATTATTTTTTATTAAGATTTTGTCTCCTATTTTTCGATAAACTCTTCTAGCTACTAAGATAGCAAATCTAAAATTAAAAGGAATTTCTTTAATAGCTGAGAATGAGCTTTCATAAAATGCGTTAGCCATATTTAATGTATTAGTTATAGTTTCAAAGTCATGCTGAATATAAAACCTGTTATTTTTGGAGTCCTCAACAACATCTCTTGCTATATTAGTTAATTGCATTGCAATGCCAAGATCTATAGCTGCTTTCATAGATGCTTTGCTTTTAACATTTAAAATTTTTGCCATCATTAAGCCCACAGTTCCAGCTACTCTATAAGAATATACCAATAGATCCTTTTTTGTATTAAGTTGCACTCTTTTTTTTAAATCAGACTCAATACCATTAAACAGATCTGTAATAATTTTTATTGAAATTGAATATTCATCTATAAGGCCCCACATATTTCTAATCACAGAGTTATCAAAATTTTTATCAATAAAATTATTTTTAAAATAAGATAATTTTTTTTTTCTTATTTCTAAATCACCTTCTTTATCTGCAATATCATCTATAGTTCTGCAAAAGTCATATAACTTAGAACATTTTTGATAAGTATTTTTTGGTAAAAAAAAACCTGCCCAATTAAATGATTTTGCATAAATCGACAAGTAATTTTTATCAGACATTATATAATTTTATCTAGTACTTTTGCAGAAGATAGTACACCAGGTACACCTGCACCTGGATGTGTGCCAGCACCAACAAAATAAAGTCCTTCACACACTTCTGACTTATTGTGAAATCTAAAATATGCAGATTGTGTAAATTTTGGCTGTATAGAAAACCCAGATCCAAATTGTGTATTTAATTCTTTTTCAAAATAATCTGGTGTTACGTAGAAATCTTCAACTATATTTTCTCTTAAGCCGGGTAGTAAATTTTTTTCCATTTTATCAATCACTAAATTTTTCATTTTTTCACCCTCAATATCCCAATTTATTTTTGATTGATTGTTTGGAACTGGTACTAGAACATAAAAGCAGTCATGGCCCTCTGGTGCCATTGATTTATCTGTAGCCGAGGGTCTGTGTAGATAGTAACTTATATCTGAATTTAATTTCTTTTTATCAAAAATATCTTTTAAATGTTCTTGATATTTATTACCAAATTTAATTGTATGATGTTCGACACCTGGGTAAGTCTTTTTTGTTCCAAAATAATAAACAAATAAACCCATAGAATATTCCATTCTTTTCTTTTTCCATTCGAATAAAGGACTAACCTTATGTTGTTGAAGCAGTTTTTCATAAACAGCTGGGGGATCTGCATTACAAATTACATTATCAGCATTTATTTCAACTTTATTATCTAATTTTATACCTTTGATCTTGTTATTGGATGAAATTATACCAACAACTTCATGGCCCTTAATTAACTCAACTCCCTCTTCCACCATTAGTTTTTCTAGACCATTGATGATATTTCCAGTTCCACCCATTGAGTAGTGAATACCCCATTTTTTTTCAAGGTATAATATTAATCCATAAATCGATGTAGTTGTAAATGGATTCCCACCAACTAAAAGTGGGTGCATGCTTAGCATTCGTCTTAGCTTTTCATTCTTGATATATGATGATACCAGTGAATATACTGATTTATAGCTCTTCAATTTTAACAGGGCTGGTAATTGCTTCATCATAACCAAAGGTTTATCAAAAGGCACATCCGCAAGTTCAGTAAAACCTTTATCAAATATTTTTTTTGTAAATTTTACAAGTTTTTCATATCCTTTAACGTCATCCTTGTTTATTTTTTCTATTTGTTTCCTCATTTGATCTTCATTTCCTGAATAATCAAATTTATCACCATCTTCAAAAATAAATCTGTACCACGTTTCAAGAGGTGTAAGCTTTATGTAGTTTTCAGGTTTCTTTTTAAATAATTCAAAAAGTTCATTAATTAAATAAGGTGCTGTTATCACGGTGGGTCCAGCATCAAAAGTAAAACCATTTTTTTTAAATACTCTTGCTCGCCCTCCAAGATCTTGATGTTTTTCAATTAAAGTAACATGGTGACCTTTTGCTCTCAACCTTAGAGCAGCAGCAATACCACCAAAACCAGAACCAATAACAATAGATTTCATTTGGTTAATTTATAGTTTTTTTAAAAAATTGTAAGGTAATTATGAGTTAATCTTTTTTAGCGCACTTCTTGTATCTTCTAGATTTTTATTAAAAAGCACATCTAGTTTTGATTTATCTACAGATGTATTAATAATTTTTTTTACCGACTCTACTGCAATTTTAACCGATACATCTTTTATCTCTTTGAGAGCAGCATCTTTCATTTGAAGAATTTTATTTTCAGCCAACTTTTTCTTAATTTCAGATAATTTATGAAACTTATCATTCATTTCTATTACAAGATGGTCACCATCTTTCCTTGCTTGCTCTAAAATATCATTACTTACATTTTGAGCAGTATTTAATTTGTCTTGTGCTTTATCTAGTAAAATTTTTGCCTCTAATCTTAATTTTTCACTTTCATCAATTTCATTTTTGATATCTCTGATGAGTTTATTTAATACTTCATTAATTTTATGTGGAACTTTTAAATAAACTAAACCACCTAAAAAAATAAAAAATGATATAGCAACCCAAAAAGTGGAATCAATTACCATAGTATTTACCTATTTTTTTGCTTGATAGGTCATTAACTATAGTTGAAATACTACTACTATTAACATCAGCACCTATTAGCTGTTGAAGCAGGTCAGTAGATGTTTCTACTGCTATTTTATTAATTTTTTCTGGAGCTTTATTTCTAAACTCTTGTATTTCTATTTCAACTTTTTGAATTTCGTTGGTAAGATCTTTTTCTAGCATTTCTTTTTTTTGATTTATATCTTTCATCAATTTTTTTTTTGCTTGATTCATCAAGTTCTTTGCCTCATTTTTACTCTTTTTAATGATTTCATTATATTCTTTAATTTTTGACTCACTTTCTTCCCTCCTTTTTTCTGCAGTGCTAATATTTTCTAAAATTAAGGATTTTCTTGTCTCAAGGTTAGCACTAATTTTTGGTAATATAAACTTAGACAATAAAACAAATAATATTGAAAAAGTTATAGCTAGCCAAAAAATTTGAGAAATCCAAAATTCAGTGTCAAGCTGAGGCATTCCCACTTTCTCTGCTGCATTCACAGCAGAGAAAAGAAAAATAGATAAAAATAAAAATTTACCCATCAATACTTAAAAAGCGAAAAGAATGATTAACGCAACAACCAAACCAAATAGTCCTGTTGCTTCCGCTAAAGCAAAACCTAATAACAAATTAGGAAATTGTTTTTGAGCTGCAGACGGGTTTCTCATAGCACCTGTTAAATAGCTACTAAAAATATTACCAATCGCAATTCCTGCACCCGCCAACGAGAGTACCGCTATACCTGCTCCGATCATTTTTGCTGCTTCTAATTCCATTATATCCTCCTTATTTTAGTTAATGGTGTAAATTTAATGCATCATTTAAATAGATGCAGGTTAAAATTGCAAAAACATATGCCTGAAGAAAAGCAACTAAGATCTCCAAACCAGTTAATGCAACCGAAAAACTCAGTGGAAGCCATCCACCAACTATCCCGAGACTTATTACAAAGCCCCCGAAAACTTTCATCATAGTGTGTCCTGCGAGCATATTAGCAAACAAACGAACTGAAAGACTAATAGGTCGGCTTAGGTATGAAATAACTTCAATAACAATTATTAATGGGAGTAAAAGAGTGGGAACCCCACTTGGTACAAATAACTTTAAATAGCCTAAACCATGTTTCATGAACCCTATTACAGTCACCCCAGTAAAAACAAAAAAAGCTAGAACAAATGTAACAATTATATGACTAGTTACTGTGAATGAATAAGGCATCATGCCAAACATGTTGCAAAATAAAACAAACATAAAGAGTGAAAAAATAAATGAAAAATAAGGTTTGGCTTTTAATCCGGCTGTATCACTAATCATCTTTGAAACGAACGAATAACTTAGTTCTGCTAAAAGCTGGATTTTACTGGGTAATAAAGAATTCTTTTTTGAGCCAAGACTGAAAATCAATAGTATTGCTAGTGAGCTAATTATCATAAACAAACTTGAATTTGTAAACGAAATGTCTATCGATCCTAATCTTATTTCTGGTCCAATTCTATGTACTTCGAATTGAGCCATTGGATTTGTTGCCATAGTTTATTACTTATTTTTGCATATTTTTTGCAGATCTGAACACGTTCACAATTCCAGCGGCCACACCTAAAAAAAAAAATATAATTATTAACCAGGGTGTAGTACCAAAAGTCTTGTCTAAAATAAACCCAATAATTGTTCCAATTGCTACTGCAGCCACTAATTCTGTACTTAATTTAAAGGCTGCGCCAATAGGTGAGGCTTGATCCTTATCTTTATATAGTTCATTCTTTAAAATTTTTGATTTTGCAATCTCTAAGCGAGTTTTAAGCGAATCCTTGGACATTATTTTTTAAGCAACCATACTCTCAGCTTTTTGCAAATCAACAGCTACTAATTGGCTAATACCCTTTTCAGGCATAGTAACTCCATAAAGTCTATTCATTTTAGACATTGTAAGTGCATGGTGGGTTACAATAATGAACTTCGTATTTGTTATTTTTGTTAAGTCCTCAAGAAGACCACAAAATCTAGTCACATTAGCATCATCTAGTGGAGCATCAACTTCATCTAAAACACAAATTGGAGACGGATTGGTTAAGAATACGGCAAAGATTAAAGATAAAGCAGTTAAGGCCTGTTCTCCACCAGATAATAAAGTTATCGATTGCAATCTTTTGCCAGGAGGGCTTACCAGCATTTCAAGGCCTGCTTCTAATGGATCGTCAGAATCAACCAATTCTAGTTTAGCATTTCCACCATTAAATAATCTTGTATAAACCTCATTAAACTTTCTATTAACTTTTTCAAAGGCCTCTAAAAGTCTTTCCCTTCCTTTTTGGTTTAACTCATTAATACTTTCTTTCAATTTAAGAATTGCAGAAACAAGGTCTTCTCTATCTTGTTCCATTTTTTTTATTTCCACCTCATATTTGCTAGTTTCTTCATCAGCTCTTAAATTAACCGAACCAAGTTTTTCTCTTTCTCTTTTTTTTTCATCTAACGTATCTTCTTGAGCAGTTGAATTAGGTAATTCTTCAACTCCGTTTAAATTAGAGTTTTCAAGAATATTTTCTTCTTCAAGGTTTAGTTCAGATTTTACTCTATCTAATAAGTCATCTTTACGTTTTTTCAAACCTTCAATCGTTGCACCAGAACTTGCTTTTCTCTCTCTAATTTGAATCGATTTTTCCTGTACCTCATTTAGCTCAAGTCTTAATGAATTAATCTTTATATCTGTTTCTTTGATAAACTTTTCATTCTCCATTTTTTCATTTTCAGATATTCTTAAACCTTCAGTTATCTGTCCTTTTTTCTCAGCTAGTACTTTAGGCTGCTGATCACGTTCATTTAATTGCGATAATAATTTATTTTTTCTCTCAGTTAATTCAGCAACCATCCTCTGAGAGTTGGAAAGTAAATTTTTCCAGCTTTCAACTTCAATTTCAATCGCCTTTATTCTCTCATTTCTTTTTATAGATTCTTTTTTTATTGATTGGTTTTTACTAAAACTATCAGCATAATTTTCTTGTAATAATTTTATATTATTATTTTTTTTATTGATATCTGTTAGCTTATTTTTACTTTCATCATTGGCTAAATTGTTTAAGAAATTATTTAATTCAATTTTAGTTCTATCTAATAATGTAAGCGCCTGATTAGCTTCATTACTATTAATTAATTCTTTAATTTTTTTTATTGTATTGATGACTTCTTTGATTGGTTCGATGTTTATATTTATGTTTCCATTTGCAAAGATATCGATAATTCCATCAACAGCTTTTTGCTCATCTTTAAGTAAACTTTTTGCTTTTTCGAGATCTTCATTGGATAATTTTTCAGTCTCAAAGTACTTTGAATCTATTTCTATTAACTCTTCTTTTTCCTCTTTTAATCTTTTTTCATTTGAATTTGCGTCAATTACAATGCCTTTTTCCCTATCAATATCCTCCTCAATAGTTTTTAGAGATTTTTTAAAACTCTCTATTTCGTCTTGTGTTCTTATATTTTCATCATCAAGACTTTTCAATTCTAAATTCATTCGTTGGATTCTTGAAAGGTTTTCAATATTCTTTTCTCTTAGTGGTGTAACCTTATCTGTTTCTGATTTAATTGAGTTTTCAAATTCAGTAATCTGTTGATTGAAACTACTTACTCCTCCTTCAGCTTCAGTATTGATTTCATTTTCTATTCTGATTTCATTATCAATATCTAATAATTTTAGGTAATATAGGCCCGCTTCAATTTTTTTAATTTCCTCAGATATGTGTTTGTATTTTGTTGCTTCCTCAGCTTGTTTTTGCAGATTGGCCAATTGTTTTTCTTGCTGTCTTCTTAATTCATCAGCTCTTTTTAAATTGTTCTCTGCAGCGTTTAACCTTAACTCTGCCTCATGTCTTCTCACGTGTAGCCCTGAAATATTTGCAGCTTCCTCTAAAATTGATCTTCTGTCTGCAGGCTTTGCAGTAACTAAAGCACCAATACGCCCTTGACTTATCATTGATGGTGAATGAGCACCAGTTGACAAATCTGCAAAAAACATTTGTACGTCCCTAGCTCTAACCTCTTTATCATTTATGTAAAACTTAGAACCTTTATCCTTTTCAATTTTTCTTCTAACTTCAATTTGATTTAGATCTCTATATTGCATGGGCCCTTCGTGACTTGCATTGTCTACAGTGATTGATACTTCCGCTATATTTTTTGATGTTTTATTTGATGTTCCACTGAAAATAACATCTTCCATCCCAGAGCCACGCATACTCTTTGCAGATGTTTCGCCCATCGCCCATCTTAATGATTCTACAATATTTGATTTTCCACATCCGTTTGGACCAACTATTCCAGTCAAACCATTTTCAATGAGAAAGTTAGTTTTATCAGCGAATGATTTAAATCCATTTAATTGGATTTTTTTAAACTCCATGAGTTAACTTATATCAGTTTTTCAAGATATTTTTTTAAATTCTTATAATTAAGAGCTTTTTCAAACTTTTTATCATTAATTATTATCGTAGGAGTAGCATTAACTTTAAATTTTTTCACCCCATCGATTCGATCGTTTAAAACATAATCTTCAATAGCTTTGTCACTTAAGCATTTATCAAAATCTACTTTTATACCAGCATCAGTTATAAATTTTTTCAAATATCCAGTTGCTTCTTCAGGAGTTTTTCCTTTAGCCCATTTTTTTTGGCCAGAATACAAAATATGCATTATATCTGATTTTCCATCATTTTTGCATTGACCAATTTTTGATGCATTAAAAGCAGCAACGTCTAAAGGGAAGTGTCTGAATTCAATTTTAACCAATCCTTTTTCTATAAAATCTTCTTTAAGATCAGGATAAACATTTGTGTGAAAGTCTGCACAATGCCCACAAGTTAGAGACTCATAAGCAATTATTGTTATTTTAGCACTTTCATCACCTTCAGAAATTCTTTTAATTATTTTGCTTTCTTCAGCAAATAAATTAGTACTAAAACCAATTGTTATAATGATTAATAGTGAAGCTATTTTTTTCATCTTTGTTTAAATATTTTTGTAAACTCAAGTAATGATTTTTTAATTTTATCATTTTTAATATCATTAATCTTATTTGCATACTTGCTATTTGTCACATTATTTTCAACTTCACTTACCTTCTTAAATTTAGTTTGAGTATTATCAAAGCTTATAAATTTTAATTTTTCCACAACAGCATAGCCAAAAAAACTATTCATTTTATCCATTATTTCTTTTTTTGAATATTCCAAATCCACTTCATGCCCTCTTTTTACCATCACCTGAAGAGTGCTGACACCAAGCTTATTAGAATTTTTAAATGATTTTGGATAACATATCTGAAAAATTTCATCCCCAACTATATATTTCCAATTATTAAGAGTTTCAGAGAATATATGACCTTTTTTTTTGATTATTTTTTTGATGTTTTTTGGCAAAGTATCTTTAAAAGATCTTAAGCCTTGAATAGTTTTAAACCCCTGCTTAGTATTATTTTTAAATTGCATATGACAAAATCCATACTATCAAAAAAAATTCTTTATTGGTACGATAATAATAAAAGATCACTACCATGGAGAAAAAAACTCTCCCAAGTTAAAAGGGAATATTACACATTAGTGAGTGAATTTATGTTGCAACAAACACAAGTTGTAACTGTAGTTCCATATTTTAATAATTTCATAAAAGACATTCCCAACATAAGTACATTGGCAAAATTTAATGAACATAAGCTCTTAAAATATTGGGAGGGGCTAGGCTATTACTCTAGAGTTAGAAATTTAAAAAAGACAGCACAAATATTAGAAAAAGATTTTAAAGGAAGATTACCTAGTACTATTGAGGAATTAAAGCTACTACCTGGAATAGGGGAGTATACTGCAAATGCAATAATGGCGATCGGTTTTAACAAACCATTTATTCCACTGGATGGAAATATTGAAAGAGTAATCAAAAGATTATTAAATTTAAAATTAATTAGTGAAATTTCTAAAGAAAATCTTATTAGAAAAAAAAAAGTACTGGGAACTTCTATTAGAGCAAGTGATTATGCTCAAGCCTTAATGGAATTGGGGGCTCTTATTTGTCGACCCAAAACCCCTTTATGCAGCCAATGTCCTTTAACAAAAAATTGTAAATCTTTTAAAAATGATGATTTTGAAATTATAAAAGAAAGAAAGAAAAAGATTGATAAATTTTATCTATTAAATATTTATAAAAAAAATGATAAATTTTTATTAATAAAGAATACCAAGTTTAGTTTCTTAAAGAATTTAAAAATATTCCCTATGGATGAAATACCTAAATATAATAATGTTAAAAAAGACCTAAACTTTAAAATTTCAAATATGAATATGAATATAATTGTTAAATTTACTAAGATAAAAGGATCAATTCCAAACTCTTCTTGGGTTGATAGCACCAAGCTTGATAGCTATACTTTACCAACATTCACTAAGAAGATTTTTAGTTATTTAGAAAAAAATTAATGAAAAAAATAGCAATAATAGGTGGTGGTATATCAGGATTATATGTTGCAAATCTTTTAAGAGAAAATTCAAGCTATGAGATCACTATTTATGAAAAAAACAATTCTGTTAATCTAGAGAAGGGTTATGGTATTCAGCTTTCGGTTAATAGTATCAAACTATTAAATGAAATAGGTTTCCAGAATATTAATTTAAAAGATAAATTTCATCCCAATAAAGTAGATTTCTATTCTTTAAAAAATAAGAAAAAGATATGTGATTTGAATATATCAGTTTTCAATAATACTGAAGCTAAGTACACAACACTTCAAAGGTTTACTTTAATTAATTTTTTAAAAGACAAACTTCCTCAAAATTTTATAAACTATAATAAAAAAGTCACTAAAATTGATTATGAGAGTGATAATATTGAAGTAACCTTTGAAAACAATACTTCAATTAAATGTGATTATTTAGTTATATCTGATGGGACATTTTCAAAATCAAAATCATTAATTGCTAAAAGAAAAATTAAACCAAAATATTTTAAATCCATTGCAGTGAGAGCAACTATAGATAGTGACAGTCTTCAAGGGATTGACCCAAGCAACATTTCTTTATCTCTAGGGTCTAATTTACACTCTGTGTCATATCCAATTGATAATAGAGGCAAGTGTAATTTTATTAGTATTTTAAGAAAAAAGCTTAGTATTATGGAGTTATCTGACTATTTTTTATTTGAGAAAAGTGATTTTATTTCATCCATTTTATCTGAGATATCAAAACAAGTAGATCCAGATATTATTAAAAATTTGAAAGATATTAAGTGCTTTCCAGTATTTGTTAGTTCTGAAATACATCAACCAATAAACAAAAATACATTTCTTATTGGTGATGCTTTTTTCACTTTTCCACCTACTTTCGCACAAGGTGCGTCCCAATCAATAGAAGTTGCGCATGAGTTGTATAAAAATTTAGAAAATAAAGATAATCAATTTAATGTTGAGAGAATTGAACGAACTAAGATGATTGATCAGAAATCAAAATTTAACTATTTTGTTTTTCATTTTTCCAATCCATTATTAGTTTGGATCAGGAATACCTTAATGAAATATTTAGTTAAAAATAATAAGTTTATTAACAGTTATTTAGGTAAAATTTATAAAAATTAATTATTAGCAATCAATTTTTGTCTTAAGTTATCTATTGGGACGCTCACTCCATTTACATTGCAATGCCAATAAGTCCAACCATTACAACTTTCAGAACCAAGAATTGTTGCTGCAACTTTATGAATGGATCCTTCAGCCTGATTATGTTTAATACTTCCATCAGCCATAATCTTAGCAACAATCTTTTTCTTTTGGTCAAAAATACTCGTTCCTGTTTTAATTATTCCTAACTCCACTAAAGATCCAAAAGGAATTCTTAGTTTAGACCTATTATTTTTAAGTGTATCTAGGAAGTCATCCTCTATTGGTTTTGTTTTTTTTAACCTTTCTTCTGCAGCTTTAAAATAATTTTTTTCTTTTTCAATTCCATAGTAATTTCTGCCTAATTTCTTAGCAACAGTTGCAGTAGTTCCTGATCCTAAAAATGGATCTAGTACCAAATCACCTTTATTTGTAGATGCTAATAACACCCTATGAAGTAAAGATTCAGGTTTCTGTGTTGAGTGAATCTTTTTCCCATTTTTCTTAAGTCTTTCTGCTCCATTGCAAATAGGTAGTTTCCAATCTGATCTCATTTGAAGATCATCATTTAAACACTTTAACGATTGGTAGTTAAAAGTATATTTTGATTTTTCACTTTTAGACGCCCAAATTAATGTTTCATGAGCATTAGTAAATCTTGTTCCTCTAAAGTTAGGCATTGGATTATTTTTATTCCAAATGACATCATTCAAAATCCAGAAGCCTAAGTTTTGTATGGCAGTTCCAACCCTGAAGATATTATGATAGCTTCCTATAACCCAAATAGCTCCATCCTTTTTTAAAATTCTTTTACACTCTGAAAGCCAGGCAACCGTAAATTCATCATATTTTTTAAAACTTTCAAACTGGTCCCATTTGTCGTTAACAGCACTTACTTTAGTCCTATCTGGTCTTGTAAGTGAATTCTTTAATTGTAGATTGTATGGGGGGTCAGCAAAAATAAGGTCAAAGGTTTCACTTGGAATTTTTTTTAATTCCGTAAGACTGTCACCATTAATAATCTTATTTTTAAAATTGTTTTCCATTTTCTATAAAACAATTAGACTCCAAATGGATTTCACGGTCAACTTCAGATTGAATTAATTAGATTCAATTTGTGCTTATAATTTTTCTAACAACTAGATGTTGTGAAGTTCCACGTGAAGCTTATAAGAGATCACAAATAGGGGAGAAGGTTTTTCGATGATACTCAGTGATACCAAACTTTTTGATTGCTCTTAAATGCTCTGTAGTTCCGTAACCTGAATTTGTATCCCATCCATAGTTATTAAATTTTTTTGAAAGTTTTGTAATAAATTTATCTCTACTGACTTTTGCAATAATTGAAGCCGCTGAAATGCTAGGAATTTTTTGGTCTCCTTTAATTACATATTCTAATTTATAATTTTTAAGATCAGGCAGTTTATTCCCATCAATTAAAACAAGAGAAGGTTTTTTTTTTAATTTGAGTATAGCTCTTTTCATGGCAAGTAAGCTTGCATGCAGTATATTTATTTTTTCAATTTCCTTAGTTGAAGCCTGACCTATAGCCCATATAGAATTTGCTCTAATATATTTATCAAGTTCTTCTCTTTTATCTTTAGTTAAGCACTTAGAATCTTTTAATAGTCTTTTATTGATTGATTTATTTAATATTACAGCCGCTGCATAAACTGGGCCAATTAAACTACCTCTACCAACTTCATCAACACCAGCTAAAATTTTCATTAGACATTTAATTTTAAATCAATAATTTTTTGTTTTATTTTTTTTAAGTCTTCCCATGAATGTTTCTTATTTTCAGGAACTCTTAAAAGATATGAAGGATTAAAGGTTATGATGACATTATAATTTGTATTTTTTACTATGACTTCTTTCCATTTTCCTCTCTCAATAGTGATTTTACTGTTTAGGCCAGTTAATGCTTCCATTGCAGTGCTTCCCATAAGAATTATGATTTTGGGTTTTATGATTGAAATATGTTTTTGAAGAAATTGTGAATATCTTTTTATTTCAATAGATGTAGGTTTTCGATCTTCTGGGGTTCTAAAATTTACAGCATATGTAGAGTAAATATTTTCTTTTTTAATATTTATTGCAATCAACATCTTTGTTAAAAGGATACCAACCTCACCTGTAAACGTTAGTCCTGTGTTGTCTTCATCGAGGCCAGGAGCTTCACCAATTAACATTATAGAGCTATTAATGTTCCCATCACCCAAAATTATTTTTTTTGAATTATTCTTTAAACTGCAATCCTCAATTGAGTTTATTTGCACTTTTAATTGAGCAAGTTTTTTTTCTTTATCCACCTCATCAACATTATTTTCAGCTTTTAGATTATTGGCAGTATTTTTTAATCTATTGATGGGATTTTTGCCAAAAATAAAGTTGGATCCGATAGAATTTAGTAATTCTTCATTATAATTCGTGTTTTGATTTATTGCTTTTTTAGACATACAATGACTTTATGTTGATAAAGATTTTTAAATTTATTATAATAATTATATTATATCAAAGCCCACTATACTCAAAAAGTAAGACTTTAAATGACTTTAATTCACTTTATTTATCCAGTTATTTTTCAGGAATAGTTGCTTATGATAATAAAGATAACTCTCAAGCTTTAAAGTTTTTCCAGTCATCAAAACTCCTAATTAAAAAACACAATTCTTACCTTGAAAAATATATTTATTCGTTGGTAATTGAAGGCAAAGTTCAACAAGCAACAAGTGAATTGAAGCAAAATTTAAAAGAAAACAACACAAATTTTTTTGAAGCACATTTAATTTTAGCGCTAGATAGTCTTAAAAAAAAAAATTATAAAAAGAGTGAAGAACATCTTAAAGTATCCTATAAATTTATTAATAATAATAGACTTGCTTTAATAATTGCTGAAACATTAAAAGAATATTTATATGTCTTTGAAGAAAATAAAATTCTAATTACAAAAAATAAATTTGGCAATTTTTCACTTATAAATGAAGTTTTTCAAAGATGTTACTTAGAGGATAAAAATACAAAAATTTATTTTGAAAATTTAATTAATAATAAAGAAAATGAAAGAGTAAAAAATGCTGACAGCTCTAGATATATATTTTTTTATATAAATTATTTAATTGAAAAAAACAGATATCAAGAAGCAAAAGAGATAACTAATAATCTAGAATATTTAAAGTCATCATTACTTATTTCACAAGGAAAAAAGTGGATTGAAGATGAAAAACCTGAAGAATTTCAAAAAGTTTTTTCATGTAGTAATTCTAATGATATAGTAAGTGAATTCCTTTTTTTAGTAGCAAACCTTTATTCTTCCCAAGAAGATTATGAAAAATCAAATTTTTATTTAAACTTAGCCCATTTTTTAAATCCCAAATTTAAGTTTAATTTATCTTTGTTAGCTGAAAATCATTATCTTAACAAAAATTATACAGAAACTTCAAAAGTTTTAAAAAATTTTAATGAGAAAAATGAATTTTATTATTGGTTTAAAATAAAAAAAGAAGCGCAAATTGCCTCTAAAATGAAAAGCGAAGAAATATCGATGGATTTCATAAATTCAAAGTTTAAAAAAATTAAGAACCCATCTATAAAAATGATTTTTGACATGGCCAATTTTAATAAAAATGCCACAAAATATAAAGTTGCCATAGAATATTATGATAAAATTTTATCAAAAATTAATATCAACTCTGATTTATACGCTGAGATTTTATATAGAAGAGGAATCAGTTATGAACGGTTAAAAGATTTTAAAAATTCAGATAAGGATTTATTAAAGTCTTTGGAAATCAATCCAGAGGACGCATACGTTTTGAATTACTTAGCTTATTCTTGGCTAGAGAGGGAATATAAAATAGACACCTCTCTTCAAATGCTTGAAACAGCATATGCGAAAAGAAGCAATGACCCCTATATAATAGACTCAATTGGGTGGGCATATTATTTAATAGATGATTTTGTAAAAGCAGAAATTTTTTTGAAGAGAGCAGTTGAATTGATGCCTGAAGACCCAATTGTAAACGATCACTATGGAGATATTCTCTGGAAATTAGATAGAAAAATTCAAGCGAGGTACTTTTGGAAAAATGTTTTAACTTTAGAGGAAACAGAAGAAATTATGAAAAAAAATATTAGTAGTAAACTAATTGAGGGCCTAAAAAATTCTTAGTTTATGCATATGTTTAAGATTAAATCTTACGCTAAAATAAATCTTGCATTAAATGTAACTGGGAAAAAAAAAAACTTACATAAAGTTGAAAGCATCATTTCTTTTATTGATTTACACGATTTAATTTACTTAAAACAGATTAATAAAAAAAATCACGAAATATTTTTTAAAGGCAGGTATTCTAAAAATATCAATAAAATAAATACTGTTACATCTCTATTTAAATTATTGGATGAAAAAAATTTTCTCAATAACAAGAAATTTGAAATTAAGATTGTCAAAAATATACCTCAACAAGCAGGCATGGGTGGTGGCTCAATGAATGCAGCAAGTTTAATTAATTTTTTTATTAATAAAAAGATACTAACGATAAAAAAAAATGAATTGATAAAACTGACTTGTAAAATAGGATCAGATGTTATGTTGGGAATAAAGCCAATTAATACAATTTTATCTTCAAATGGGAAAATAAAGAAATATGGTAAAAATATTAATTTTCACACTTTGGTTGTAAAACCTACTCTTGGTTGCTCTACTAAATATATTTATTCAAAAGTAAGATCATTTTCTAAAGCTCAATTTAATTTTCCAAAAAAGGGCATGTTTAATGTGGCATACCTAAAAACCCTAAATAATGACCTTGAAAAAATAGCTTTTAAAAAATATCCAAAACTTATAAAAATAAAAACATTTTTATCAACTACGCCTAATAATGTATTTGTTCGTATGTCTGGGTCTGGTTCATCAATTGTGGCTTATTTTCATTCTTTAGAGGCCTGTGGTAATGCTTACAGGCAATTTAAAAAGAAATTCGATAGCCATCATTGGTGTATTGTATCAAAAACTATATAATTTTTTTTTTTTGTGATATATCAAATTAATATTGGCCCATGGTGAAGTGGTATCACATCTGTTTTTGGTACAGAGATCCGAGGTTCGAATCCTTGTGGGCCAGCCATATATGAATAACTTATTAGATAAAATTTTTTTTAGATCACAGAAACTTAATTATGTAAATTTAAGCTTTAGAGACCTCAAAAAAGAAACTGAAGTAGAACAAATATTTAGCGCCATACATTCCTTTTCAGCAGACAGTGAAATCCGATATGTAGGTGGATGTGTTAGAAAAATAATTAATAAAGAGAAAGTTGACGACATAGACTTAGCTGTAAACTTAAAACCTACAGATGTTTGTGAGGCTCTAAATAATAAAAATATTAAATACTATGAGAGTGGAATTGAGCATGGAACAATTACAGCTTTAATAAATGATGTTAAGTTTGAAATTACATCATTACGAAAGGATATTGACACAGACGGAAGACATGCCGAGGTTGAGTTTTCAATTGATTGGAAGGAAGATGCTTCTCGAAGAGATTTTACTATTAATTCTATTTATGCTGACATTGAAGGAAATTTGTTTGATCCATTTAATGGAAAAAAAGATTTAGAAAATGGAAAAATTCACTTCATTGGTGATGTGGAAAAACGCATCAAAGAAGATTATCTACGTGTATTGAGATATATTCGTTTTTATTTAAATTATTCAGAAGATAAACATGATCCAAAAATAATTAGAATAATTAAAAAAAACCTAAGTGGCGTTTCTAATATTTCCTCTGAAAGATTGTTGGATGAATTTCAAAAGTTGTTAAGAACAGATAATTTTCTAAAGATAACAAAGGATAAAGATTGTTTAGAAATTATAAGTCTTGTGTTTCCTCAATTAAAAAATATTTTATCATTTAATAAACTCAATAGTTTTGCTAAAAAAAATTTTAATAAAGTAGATTTTATTTTCTTACTTTCTTTAATGATTGTTGATGGAACTGATAATGTCAATTATTTTATTTATAAGTTTAATATCTCCAAAAAAGATCAAAAAAGACTTATATTCTTAAATAATTTTAACTCTCTAAAACTTGATAGTAAAAAATTTTCAGAAACAAACCTAAATAAAGTTTTTTATTTTAACGGACGAGAAGCTTTAATGGATATTATTTACTTTAAGATTTTTAAATCAAATAAGGTTGATATTAAATTAATAAATTTAATTGATATTTTCAAAAATAAAAAAACTCCTGTAATGCCTCTTAAAGCAGACTTACTAATGGAGAAATATAATATTCCAGAAGGTAAGGAGTTAGGTGCTAAACTTAAAGCTATAGAAGAGGTTTGGGCTAGTAATGATTTTATGATCTCAGATAAAGAAGTTTTAAAAATAATAAGTAATTAAACGTACTTAACATTTTTAATTTCAAAGTTTTTCATACCCACGGGCGTTTTAATTTCAACCAGATCACCTTTGTTTTTGCCTATCAATCCTCTTCCAATAGGTGACTGAAAAAATATTAATTTTTTTTGTAAATCTGCCTCATCTTTACCTACTATTTTATAGGAAATTCTTTCCCCTGTGTCTAGGTTTTCTAAATCCACAGTGGAACCAAAAATAACTTTTCCATCGTTACTCATTTTTGTAACATCAATTACATTCGCTCTAGCAATGATGTCATTAATCTGGGCTATTCTTCCCTCATTATGTGACTGCTCTTCTTTTGCCGCGTGATATTCAGCATTTTCTTTTAAATCACCATGAGACCTTGCTTCAGAAATAGCAGCAACAATTTGAGGACGTTTTTTTTCTTTTAAAAAAATAATTTCTACTTTTAAAACCTCTAGACCAGCAGTTGTTATTGGTTCTTTTTCCATTTTAATTCCATTTCGCTATTGGTGGTAAAGACATTAAAATACCCTCAACATTACCACCAGTTTGCAGTCCAAATTTTGTTCCTCTATCATAGAGCAAATTAAATTCAGCGTACCTTCCTCTTTTAATATACTGCAATTCCTTTTCTTTTGCAGTCCATTTTTTTTTGTATTTTTCTTTTATTATTGAATTAAATAACATCTGAAACGTAACGCCTAAATCAGACACAAATTTGAAGTCTTTTACCCAATTATCTTTTTTATAATCAAAAAAAATACCACCGATACCTCTGGTCTCTTTTCGATGTGGTAGGTAAAAATAATCATCACACCATTTTTTATAATTTTTATAATATTTTTTATTATGTCGATCACACATCTTTTTTAACTCTTTATGAAGAAAGGTCTTTTCTTTATTATCTGTGATGCATGGCGTTACATCCATTCCACCACCAAACCAGCCATGAGTTGTATAAATAAATCTGGTATTAAAATGAATAGCTGGAACGTGGGGGTTCTTCATGTGCATAACAACTGATATGCCTGAGGCCCAAAAATTTAAACTTTTATTTGCTCCTGGAATTTTCCCCATCATCTCTTTAGAGAATTTTCCATATACTTTAGAAAAATTCACACCAACTTTTTCAAAAACTTTTCCATTCTTCAAAATTCTAAATTCACCTCCACCCTCATCTTTAATTTTACTTCTATTCCATGTCTTAGATTTAAATTTTATTTTTTTATTTTCTATTTTTTCAATGTCATCACAAATAACATTTTGTAATAATTTGAACCAATTAGAAGCAAGTTTTTTTTTAATATCTTTATCCATTATTTTATAAAGTTAGTTTGTCTTAAATTTTCAGATAGAATTATGGCAACTGAAGAAGCTATGTTTAAAGATCTTTTATTAGTCATCATAGGTATTTTCAATCTGTATTTGACTAAATTATGAACATGCTCAGGCACCCCAGCACTTTCTCTTCCAAATAACAGTGTATCACTATTTTCAAAATTAAATTTAGCATAAGATTCAGCTGATTTTGTTGTTAATAATATTACCCTTTGACCTTCTTTTGACTTAAAAAATTCCTCTGAGCTTTGATAAAATTTTATTAGTTTTTCATCCATATAATCCATAACAACTCTTTTAAATCTTTTATCACTAAATAAGAATCCACATGGCTCAATAATTTCTAAGTCAGCACCAAGACATGCACAGGTTCTAATAATTGCAGCTGTATTTTGAGGAATATCTGGCTCATACAGGGCTATTTTAGGTCTTAAAGTCATAGTTTATGTGTCATTGTTTCAGTAGAAAAAAAACTTTTTTCTTATATGAAGTCATATAATAGATAACAATATACAAAAAACAAAAGATGTCTGAAAAAAAACCTGAAAGAAGAGAATTTTTATTTACAGCCTCGTATGCCGTTGGTGCTGTTGGAGTTGGAGCGGTTGTTTGGCCTTTAATCGACCAAATGAATCCAGATGCTTCAGTTAAAGCATTGGCTAGCACTGAGGTTGATATTGGTGCAGTTCAACTTGGTAAGACAATCACTGTCCTTTGGAGAGGAAAACCAGTTTTTATCAAAAGAAGAACACCTGATGAAATAGCAGAAGCAAGAGCTGTTAAAATGGAAGATTTAAAAGATCCTCAAAAAGATGAGGATAGAGCAAAAGATCCTGAGTGGCTGGTGATGGTTGGTGTTTGTACCCATTTAGGCTGCGTACCCTTAAATGACAAAGGTGATTATAATGGGTGGTTTTGTCCATGTCATGGATCACACTATGATACGTCAGGAAGAATAAGAAAAGGTCCGGCACCATTAAATATGGAAGTTCCTAAATATGAATTTGTTAATAGCAACACAATTAAAATTGGATAATAAATAATTATGAGTGATCACGAGTACGTACCGGCATCAAAATTTGGAAAATGGTTTAATGATAGACTTCCACTTTTAACACTTGCTAGTCATTTAACTGATTATCCAACACCCAAAAATTTAAATTACTGGTGGACTTTTGGGGGAATATTAAGTTTTTGCTTAATTACACAAATCGTAACGGGTTTAACTTTAGCAATGCATTATATTGCTCATGCTGACTTAGCTTTCGAGAGTGTTGAGCACATCATGAGAGATGTAAACTATGGCTGGCTAATAAGATACATTCATGCAAATGGTGCATCGATGTTTTTCTTAGCGGTATACATTCATATATTTAGATCATTATTTTATGGATCTTATAAATCTCCAAGAGAAATAATTTGGATTATTGGAATAATAATTTACCTCTTAATGATGGCAGCAGCCTTTATGGGCTATGTCCTTCCTTGGGGTCAAATGAGTTTTTGGGGAGCAACAGTTATAACAAATCTTTTTAGTGCAATACCTTTAGTGGGAGAAGGAATAGTAAATTGGTTGTGGGGTGGTTATTCTGTAGATAATCCAACTTTAACAAGGTTCTTTACACTTCATTACTTAATTCCATTTTTAATTTTAGGTTTAGTAGTTTTACATATTTGGGCTTTACATATTCCTGGGAATAATAATCCAGTGGGAATTGACGTTAAAAAACCCTCTAAGGATACGGTGCCATTTCATCCATATATTGTCATTAAAGATGCTTTTGCATTACTAATGTTTACGATTGTTTTTGCATTTTTTGTTTTTTACTCACCAAATATTCTAGGACACGCAGATAATTATATAGAGGCAAACCCTATGGTAACACCAGCCCATATAGTTCCTGAGTGGTATCTATTACCATTTTATGCAATCCTAAGGTCAGTTCCTGATAAATTAATGGGAGTAGTTGCAATGCTATCTGCAATTTTAATTTTAGCAGCACTTCCATGGCTAGACACTTCAAAAATTAGATCAGCTGTATTTAGGCCGCTTTATAAACAGTTTTATTGGATATTATTAGCTGACGTGTTGATACTTGGTTATGTTGGGGCAATGCCAGCTGAAGGGCTTTACTTATTAATTGCTAGGGTTGCTACAGCTTACTATTTTATTCATTTTTTAATAATCTTACCGGTATTAGGATTTAAAGAAAAAACTATACCCTTACCTTTAAGTATTACAGAACCAGTACTTGGAGGGATGCCAATGGCATCAGCTGTTAAAAAAAAAGAAAGTTTAAATTAATTAAGTGAAAAATATTTT
>Ga0209502_10001068_pt1 | contig 26774 bp, 25 predicted proteins | sample ArcticOcean_MG_C_10_FD_187442 | JGI IMG/M metagenome (GOLD analysis project Ga0209502, IMG submission 187442) | Marine microbial communities from western Arctic Ocean - ArcticOcean_MG_CB11_90 (SPAdes) (version 2) | ecosystem: Environmental > Aquatic > Marine > Oceanic | place: Arctic Ocean... | reverse complement strand
CCCCTCTAACAACCATTACGATGGGTATTTGGCTACTATGCCGTCTGCTGACTTCTGCTTAATCACTGCACCGGTTACCCAGCACAGCGCTATCGGGTTGCATCTTATTCGCTCTCCGTAGGCGATACACTCAACGGAGCCAAGGCACTTTTATACCAGAGCCTTACTGGTTGGTTACCGATCGCTTGCTAAGCAGATCTCCCCAGATAAGAACATGAACTTTCCCTGCGCAACTGCATCATTTACGGTGGCCGTTAGATCACATGGCTTCGTCGTCTTGTGCCAACTCGCCTCCAGCCTACGCCTCATATGATGTTTTTGTTCATCAGCTCGCAGTTTTGCGTCCGGCTTCCTTCAGACCGAACCTCACTGTTAAGCCCTTTCAATTCGCTAGTAGTTATCGTCTAATCCCAACATGGTTTTAGACGGTGACCTTCCTACAGAGGACTTTCACCTCATTAGTTCATGCCCATGCTGGGCGTACACAAGGGCAGCAACAGCGACGCTCGTACCTCGCGCGCGTTCTGCCAGCGTTAGAACGCACAAGGAGAATCAGTGAAAAAGTTACACATCGCAATTGCTACAAATAAACTAGAAGAAACTATTAAAGATTACACTATCCGTTTAGGGGTGGAGCCTTGTTCCTTTGTCGACAATGAATACGCCTTATGGAGAACAGAGTCACTTAATTTTTCTGTTCGACAAGATGCAACATGTAAACCTGGAGAATTACGACATTTAGGCTGGGAAGACCCTTCCGCTTCTGGGTTTAGTGTCAACGCCGACTTAAAACTGACCCACTTTGGGCTTAAAACACTGATGTAAATGGCGTTATATGGGAGCATTTTAACGTCCAACAACAAGCTGATGAAATAAATGAATTGTGGCCAGAAGCCAACTTTAGTCCAGCGTAAGTGCATTCTAATCGGGTAGCCGGAGGTCTCAAACCCCCAGCCCCCACAACACCCTGCATGCGGATCCGCACAGGGCGTTTCCCAAAAACGCTTAAAGCAAGCTGGTCGATTATCTTATAATCCCCCTCGTAAATTAAGATCAGTTTTAAGTGAGATTTTCTTGTACACTTAATGAAGGAGATCTACATGAAAACAGGCATATTATAGACACATCTAAACGCAACGAGACGCAACGAATTAGGCTATTTATCTTTTTATATAATGCATTTTTTAACGCTGAATGAGCTTAAACTACTGTATATAGATAGATAAACCACTGTATCTCCACAGACTGTTGCAACTTTTGAACACTGCCAGATAGGTAAGGACAAACAGCTAAATTATTGATTAATATAATTAAAACTTTAGAGCGCAGTGTTTAAAAACCACCCATTTCATCGATCACGTAGATATTTGATTACCTTCTGCCAGAGCAATTTTTGAACCTACGACCCCCTGCCCCCCAGAAATAAACCCAATCAAGCGCAAACCCCCCGCGTTTACTAGGATGGTGTATTTTTTAGTTACCAAAATACTAATACTAACCATTACAACCCAATAACATCAACTACTTACCACTCATTTTTACCAACAGTAATCAATACTCAACACTGCGCGCAGAACCATAAGTAATCCACATAAACTGACTTTAGCTTTAGTCATTGTCACTATTGCTTAAATCTCCCATTGACCTAGTTAAGCCCTGCAGTACCTTCAGGTAGGCCGTTAATGCGCTTTGGCCTGTGGGTGTAATTGCATAGGTTGTGCGTGGCCGCTTACCTTGTTGGCTTTTTACGACGCTAACGTAGTTGGCTTCTTCAAGCTTGCCTAAATGAATATTGAGGTTGCCGTCACTCGTGGATGTAGCGCGTTTTAGGTGAGTAAAGTCTGAATTGCTCACCATGCACAATGTAGTCATCAAAGATAACCGTATGGGCGCATGAATGAGCTTGTCTATGTCGCTGGCCTTAATCATCTGTAGATACCGAAGATGCCATGTAACCCGGAATGAGGTAACCTATGGCAAAACAAACGGCCGTGTACAAAGTTAGCGGCATAAAGGTGACGTGAGGTACATAAAGACTGGCGAAAAACCAAAAAAGAGCAAAAGCAAATAACGGTTTTGCATGAGTGAACACACCGGTAATGGCCATACCTAAACCCACTAATAACATAAGTAAACTGGGGATTGATTCAAAGCTGATAATCCCAAACTGCGCATAAGCAAAGGGAATCAACACCGCCCCGACAGAAAGAACTGACCAAATCTGACCAAGGGCTATATCCTGAGTACGTGTAGACCCATTTAGCGGAGTTTTGTCAAAATCTTTAGTGCGCCAAACACCTAATGCGACGAGCGGAGCCCACACCAAGGCCACTGTAAATGGATTACCGAAATAATTCACCCCATAAGTAGCCACTAAGCCGGCAATAGCCACCCAACCCCAAAGACGAAAGTAACGGCCATCTTCTTGAGCTTTTTGTGGCTGCCGATTGAGAACAGCTTCAATTGCGTCGAGCTGTGGTGTTTGAGTTTTCATTATCGATACCTACTTTTTTTAAAAGTTAATATAAACTGTATCCTACTTTACTTTTAAAAGCAAAGTTATTTTCAGAGTAAAAGTGAAGCCCACGATAACTTAGCGGAGTCAGACTTATGGATAAAATAGGCTCCTCGACGTTTCGTGTGGATTAGCCATTATTTAATACCGCGCCAGCAGGACTGGCAATCATCGTAATGAAGTTCTTGTTCGTGCGATAGCCACGAGCCCTGGTGTTAGATTGCATCCAAAACTGACCCAGCATTTGCACTGAATTTTGACCCGCCTGTTGGCCATATTATGGCCTAGTTTACTTTCTTTTTGCCAGCTTTATCCTCTCGTTGATGGGTCGTTGAATGTTTGAAGCGAAAGCTATCATTACCTGTTTCTATAATGTGGCAATGGTGCGTTAATCTGTCCAGCAACGCTGTCGTCATTTTCGGGTCACCAAACACCTGCGCCCACTCGCTGAAACTCAGGTTAGTGGTAATGATCAAGCTGGTCTTCTCGTACAGCTTACTGATCAGGTGAAATAGCAATGCGCCGCCGCTTTGACTGAACGGTAGATACCCTAGTTCGTCTAGGATGACCAAGTCTGCGCTCATTAAGCGATTGGCTATGTGTTAATACGCGTTCAAAATGTACGGATTATACGCATTTGAAATGTCTGCTAGTGTCATGAGCTTAAGTAATTGATATGTAATGATTTTGGTTATTTAGTTATGCAATAATTCCTCTCAAATAACCTTAAAAATGCTAAATTTTCAAAATGTACGTTAATATAGCTACATGTGCTGCCATTACTGACTATCAGCTTGTTTTTCCTTCCGGTGCTATTCGTACATTTCAAACGCTTATTAACATGTAGCATCAACTTTAGCCAACTCATCAAAAGCATCAATGATGAGAGGAGTGCCTTCGCTAGCAGCTTCATCATGGCTAAATGAATTTGCCGTTACTACTCTAGAGCCTAACTGCTGAGCTAAGCTTTTCATAAGTTCAGACTTTCCAGCACCTGGCTCAGCCAGAGCTACAATGTAGTTAGAGGCTTTGAGCAACCCTGTTTCGGAGACTTGTTGTTCTTCAATAAACAGTGTGCGGGGGAGGTAATAATTTTGACTCATGAAGGAATTTAAGGCCTTAAATAGATCTGGTTAGCGATTTTTTAAATGAAATTACTACTGTGCTATTTGAATTATGTAATAGTGATAACTTTAACAATATATCCTACTTTATGCCCCACTTAATTATTTTAATGCGTAGTTTCGTAGTTTGAACCTTTTTTAAAAAGTAAAAATAACCCCCGTTTTATTTACCTTTCTTTTTTTTGGTCATACATGTCTTTTTAACCTTAATGGCGGTAAAAATACTCAGTAAATAAAACTATGTTAATATATTTCCCTTATCAATGAGTTTTTTATTTTTGGACTAATAAAAGAAAGCGTTAGACATCTAAATTTTATTTGTGTACCATGTACACATGACTAGCGCACACTTAAAGCCAAGACTTTTCACATTCGTTGAGCTACGCTCATTCAAGCTGAACAACCTACTCACTGACGATGAATACCGAAAACTACAATCTGCGCTAATGACTAACCCTGGGTCAGGCCCAGTCATGTCAGGAACCGGCGGCTTTCGTAAAATTCGATGGGCACCAGAAGGACAGGGGAAAAGTGGGGCAGTCCGTGTAATTTATTACAACCGATCTCAAGCTTCCGGTCGACTGTACATGGCTTACATCTTCCCAAAGAATGTTTCTGACAGCTTGAGCAACGCACAAAAGAACGTGCTAAAAGCGTTATCAGACGGCCTCAAATAAATCGTCGGAATACTAAACAATAGAGGTGAATATATGACCACTGAATACATGCCAGACGACCTGTTTCAAGATCTCGTAGCAGGTGTTGAAGAAATGGTTGCAATAGAAAACGGACGGGCTGTGCCAAATTCTGCACGCGTTCACACATGGGAAGTGGTTGACGTAAAGCGCGTTCGTAATTCAATTAACGTTAACCAACGTCAATTTGCAGACTTACTTGGTGTTAAGCACGATGCAGTTAGAAGTTGGGAAGCTGGGCGGCGAAACCCAAGTGGTGCCGCTTGTAAGTTGCTAGGATTGCTCGACAAACAGCCAGAGCTTGCGCTTGAATTAGAGGGTGTAAAACAAAGTGTGTAACTGCCTTTTTAAATATGAGGAGCTAACTGCTCCTCAAACTGGGGTCTAGGGAGCAATGGAACCGAAAACCAGGTTAAGCATCTTTATCATCAGGATTGCGTAATGGCCTTAGATCTGGGGTCTAGGGAGCAACGGAACTGAAAACCCACTTAAGAGTTAAATTCATCAACACCCAGTATGAACAATACCCTTCTTTAATAGCGCTAAAAAGGGCTAAGCAGAGATTGGTTGCACAAACGTTCGTCTATGCAACAGTAGCCCACACAAGGCTGTACAAAGGTTTGCGTGTTGCACAAATATATTGCACAATTAAAACAAATAGCAATAGGTTATCGCAATATGCAATTTGGCTATGCTCGAGTATCCACCCAAGATCAAGACACAAAAATACAAGTTTCGTCGCTCAAGAGTGTTGGGTGTGAATTGGTCTTCGAGGAAAAAGCATCCGGTGGGCGATGGGATAGACCTGAACTACATCGTCTGTTAGGGCAATTAAGAAACGGCGATACTGTCGTAGTTTGGAAGCTAGATCGACTATCACGCTCGTTAAAGGACTTATTAATGATCCTAGAGAGAATAGACTCTTGCGGAGCAGCATTTATCAGTTGCACAGAATCAATCGACACCTCAAATGCCGCGGGGCGTATGATGATGCAGATGGTTGGTTCATTCGCCGAGTTTGAACGTGCGATGCTTCGAGAGAGGACAAAAAGTGGCTTAGAAGCCGCCAGAAAAGAAGGCCGAATTGGAGGTCGTCGCCCGAAACTAACTAAACGACAACAAGAAGAAATAGTTTCGCTCGTTACGTCAGGTCAAAAAACAGGAGCCGAAGCCGCAAGGCTTTTTCAGGTACATCCATCAACCATCTCACGACTTTTATCAAAAGTATAAAAAATATTCCCCGTGAGTATTGGGTCTAAGTCTCTCAAAAATACATCACCACACTCAAAATTTCCGATAGTGACATCTCGAGGTGGGGTCTAAAGCCCAGTGGTACGAAACCGTACGCTAAGGTATAAGCATTTGATATATAACAATATTACATACGCAAAAATATGCTCATATATTGCGCCTTTTATATCAACTTTTGATAATTAATAGACAAATTAGTCTACTAATCGACTTAAGAGGCAGTTTTAAATTATTAACGTACGGTTTCGTACCACTGGGCTTTAGACCCCAAATAGACCTGTTGTGATCCATTAACGCAAGATTATTGGTTTTATTGGCCAAGTTCAGAGGCAAACTTGGTATGTGCTCACAGTGAATAGGCATTATTTTTAAAAAAAGGCCTTTAAATACACGGATGACGTAGGGCGGACATGCGGATAGGACAACAGTTACACAGAATATGTTACACCCTCACACTTAGTGCATCCGCCTTAAGACAACACGTATGCAAATCTCTCCTCCCTCATAGTTCTCTAGTAAATTAATAGGCCTAAATTTCTCTAAAGCAGGGATTTTTTTATTTAACCATTCATCAACATACTCTTCGCCTATGTGCCATTCTAAAACCCTAGAAACACTTGGCTCTAAGTTATACCTAGAAGTTATTTTGGCAACTACTTTTTCATCCACATCAAAGCACTGTGAAAACTTTTCCCATGAATCATTTCCTGAATAGCTGTCCACCATGTTTTTTAATTCTTTAGGCAATATTTTTTTAATCATTTTTAAGAATCACTATGTTAGAGCCGCCATTGGATTCATTTTCATTATTCTTGTTCCCGCTTTTAGTGTTCTTTGATGGGCATTATTTAACTGAAAAACTCAAATTCAAGGCAAAAAAAGCATCAAATATCATTTCTTAGCTCTTTCGTGTAAGTCACCCATAAAGAGTAACATGTAATCTTTGAAGGGAGTCTCCCTACAACGTTCTAGTAATCATTAGTACTGGCGTATGTTGGCGGCTTTTAGGTGCAAACTACTGTCTTTTTAACCAGCATCGCCTTGTCAGTGTCACGACAAGCATGTATCTTAATCGATATACATAATATCAGCAGCAGGCTGTTTTTTTACATGAATATTCTCTCTACTCATACATTACCTTTTGAAGCATCAAGTCGCTTTAAAATGGGATCTATTGGCGAAAAAAACCAACAAAAAGTACTTGAAGCTGCAGTAACAGTTTTTTCACGCAAAGGTTTCTCAGGTGCCCGCATTGATGAGATTGCAAAAGAAGCGGGCATGTCAAAAACCAACATGCTTTATTACTTTAAAACCAAGAAAGAGCTGTATCAAGTTGCGATAGTAAGGGTTTTAAGACGTTGGACTAGCACTCTTGGTGATATACATAGTGATGATCAGCCACTAGACGTAATTACCGAATATATCGCAAAAAAAATGCAACTATCGCAACAATATCCTGAGGCGTCTCGCCTAATTGCTATGGAAATTATTGCCGGCGCGCCGGTGATTGGCAACTACTTGCAGACCGAGTTACATACATGGGTTAAGCAAAAAGGCGAAGTGTTTTTAAAATGGCAAGATGAAGGGCTTATGACGCCTATAGATCCAGCGCATGTTTTTTTTATGATTTGGGCTTTGACGCAGACCTACGCAGACTTCGAGTCACAAGTTTCTGCTGTAATAAAACCTAATGACTATGATCGCGAAATATACCCTCAGGCAACCCGCTATGCTATTGAGGTTTTGGTACGAGGCTTGGATCTTAAGCCTCGCTTGTAATAGAAATAGTAGAGAATGCTCGGTCTTTCTCTACTTCAGTGACTAGCGCAGGCGTTTAAAATAATGGCTTTGCAGGGTCCAACAGAGTGGGTCTACCTGGTAATTCAAGCTTGGTATGACTAGCTGGTGTTTGAGCGATCATTTTAGCTTGGCGAAACACCATCAAACGTGTGGCTTTTAATCGAATGGCTTCAATTGGGTCTGTAGCCTGTAATAGCACCATATTCGCTTGGGCGCCCTCGACAATACCATAACCTTGTAAACCCATAATGGCTGCAGAATTATAAGTAACCGCATCAAAACACCAAGCCATGTCTGCCCGACTCGACAGTTGTCCTACATGTAATCCCATGCTTGCTACATCTAACATGTCTGCGCGCCCCATGGAATACCAGGGGTCCATCATACAGTCAGAACCAAAACCAATATTAACACCAGCGGCTTTAAGCTCTGGTACTCGGGTTTGACCACGGCGCTTGGGATAGCTGTCATGTCGACCTTGTAACATAATGTTGATAAGAGGGTTGGGGATAACGTGTAATTGGGCTTCGGCTAGTAGTGGCAGCAGCTTGGAAACATAATAGTTATCCATGGAGTGCATCGAAGTGAGGTGGGAGCCTGCAACTCGGCCTTGTAAACCTAAACGTATGGTTTCACTAGCCAAAGTTTCTACATGACGACTGTGGGGGTCGTCTGATTCGTCACAGTGCATATCCACCCGTAAGCCACGCTCGGCTGCCAGTTCGCACAAAATTTTGATAGATAATGTGCCATCTTGCATAGTGCGTTCGTAATGAGGGATACCGCCGATCACATCCACACCCATATCCAGTGCCCGAATCAGGTTTGCATGAGCGTTTGGATCTCGTAACAAACCATCCTGTGGGAAAGCCACTAACTGCAGGTCAATATAAGGGGCCACCAAACGGCGTACTTCAAGCATGGCTGTGACGCTTTTCAATTCGTTATCACATACATCAACGTGGCTGCGAATAGCACCAATGCCCATTGCTACGGCTAGGTCACAATAGTGTATGGCGCGCTTGATAATATCATCTATACTTTGTTTTGGTTTCAACTCTCCCCACAGCGCAATACCTTCAAGTAAAGTGCCAGAAATGTTCATGCGGGGTTGTCCAAGGGACAAGGTAGAGTCCATATGGAAGTGGGGATCAACAAAGGGTGGGCTTAGCAGTTGACCTTGCGCATCAATGACCAAAGTAGCCGGCTCTTCAATGTTGGGCCTAACTGCAACTATAGTGCCGTTGGAACATGCTACATCAATGTTTTTGCGACCATCTTGCAAGCAAGCATTTTTAATTAGCAAATCAAAATTCATCAGCGTTGTCCTTTAAACCAAGGGGTTAATAGAGCACGGGGGTATTCCGCCCTGCGAGCTACGATCACCAAGGCAAATATTGAAAGTATGTAAGGTGCCATTAAGAACACTTGAGAGGGTACAAAGGCACCGACCTCAGTTTGTAAGCGTACTTGAAATGCATCAAAAGCCCCAAATAATAAAGCGCCTAACAGGGCTTTTCCTGGTCGCCAACTGGCAAATATCACAAGGGCTATGCAAACCCAGCCACGGCCATTAACCATGCCAAAGAAAAACGCGTCAAAGGCTGACATAGTGAGGAAAGCCCCACCTAAAGCCATACATGCAGACCCCGCTACAATGGCGCCAATGCGTAGGCCATATACAGATAACCCCTGAGCATCCACAGAGTCGGGGTTGTCTCCTACAGCGCGTAGAGCTTGTCCTAGAGGTGTGCGGTTATATACCCACCATACTAAAGCGACCAAAAAAAGCGCTAACCAGGTCATCGCTGTTTGTTGAAATAGCACCGGTCCTAGAAAGGGGATATCTGAGAGTATCGGAATATCAAGGGGTTGGAATGGCTCAATGCGTGGGGGTGAGCTCACTTGAGGTAATGCAGTACGATAAGTAAAATAACTTACCGAAGTGGCAAACATAGTGATGCCTAAGCCTGAAACGTGTTGAGATAACCCTAATGGTACGGTCAAAATAGCGTGTATAAGGCCAAAAAAAGCACCGGTCAATGACGCGAAAAATAACCCAGTCCACAGGTCTGCGCCGAGCCAACCGGCCATCCACCCAGCCATTGCACCAGCAGCAAAAATGCCTTCAATACCTAAGTTTAAAACGCCTGACTTCTCACAAATGAGAGCGCCTAAAACACCAAAAATTAATGGTGTAGCGATACGTAATGAAGCGGCCCAGAAATTTTCACTGAGCAAAATATCTAATATTTCCATTATTTTGCTCCTGAGCCTGTAGTGGCTGATTTTTTATTTGAAGGGGTTATTTTAATAGTGAAGCGGGCAATAAAACCACCGATCAATACACAGATCAACGACATGGAGACAACCAAGTCTGCTAAGTAGCTAGACACGCCCATGGCGCGACTCATAGTGTCTGCTCCCACAAATACGGAAGCGATAAATAGTGCGGAAATTACCACTCCTAGAGGAGACAACCCAGCAAGCATTGCAACAACAATACCGGTATAGCCATATCCAGGCGATAAATCTGTGGTCAGATAACCGCGTAAACCAGCGACTTCACTAACACCGGCTAACCCTGCTAGTGCACCTGAAATAAGGGCGGCACTCATTAATGTGCGCTTTACACCAATACCCGCGTGCAGAGCTGCCGCGGCATTTTCACCAACGGCCCTAAGTTTTAGCCCCCATACGCTTTTGGAAAGCATAATATGGGCTATTACTGCAGCCACAAGAGCAATGACTAAGCCATAATGCAGGCGCATGCGCGGTAGTATTTGGGGCAATATAGCATTGTCTATCACGGGGCTTGATTGAGGCCACCCCATACCCATAGGATCTTTAAGTGGACCTTCCAGCATCATTTGAATAAATATCAAGATAATAAAGTTAAGTAGCAGTGTGGTTACCACTTCATCTGCACCAAAACGTGTTTTTAGATAGGCAGGGCCAGCCATACCAAGTGCCCCAGACAATGCTCCGGCAATTAAAATCATTGGAATTAACAGTATAGGGGGGCCGTTGATCCATCCTGTGCCTACGGCTACAGCGGCCATGGCTCCCAAATATAGCTGACCCTCGGCACCAATGTTCCACAGCTTTGCACGAAACGCCAAAGTGGCTGCTAAACCTGTAAATATAAGTGGGGTTGCGCGGGTAAGCATTTCGGTGAAGGCGAACATTGAACCAAAGATGCCTTTAGCCATTTGTTGATAAGCCTCGCCAATGTTGGCGCCTGCCAAACTCAAGGGTATAGCAGCCAGTAACAGAGCTAACATAGCTGAAGCAACTGGAATGCCTATGGTTAAGCGGCGTGAGGGTGCTTCACGAGGTTCGATACGAATCATGAAATTTCTCCAGCCATAAGTAAGCCTATTTGAGCACGGTCATGGTTAGGTGCTGCATGTAACGCACCATCATGCATGATGATAATGCGATCTGCCAACGCCAATAATTCGTCCAGATCTTCTGAAATCAATAAAATGCCAGCACCTCGTTTACGTGCTTGTAACAGTCGTTTTGCTACTTCGCTAACAGCGCCCATATCTAGGCCTCGAGTAGGCTGGTTAGCCAAAATCAATTTTGGGGATGCTTCAAAAACCCTAGCTAGGATGAGTTTTTGGATGTTTCCGCCTGACAGTAATCGTGCCTCAGACTCTATGCCTGGGCCTCTTATGTCGTATTTTTCGCTTAAGTTTTGGGCATTAAGTTTGAGTTGTTGATGACGCAAAAAACCATTCTTTTGAATGTCGCTACTATCGAGACGCTCAATGGCTAAGTTTTCAGCCACACTCATAGCGCCTATGACCCCATCATGATGGCGGTCTTCAGGTATTCTGCCTATTCCAGCTTTCAGCATGTTGGCAGGAGTATATTTAAGAACTTGCTCGCTATCAATTTCAAGGCGACCTGACGTTGGTGTTATCAACCCTGATATTACCTGGGCGAGAGTGGACTGACCATTACCAGAAATGCCTGCAATACCAACTATTTCATTTGCAGACACGGTTAAATTAATGTGATCTAGGCTGCTTCGGGCACTATTTCCTGACGCACAGATATCAATTAATTGAAGTACTGGTGCTCCAACATCAAGGTTTTCTCGTGGGGTTACTGGCGTATCAGCACCAACCATCAAACGAGAAATTATTTTCTCGTCAGCATCTCGGGTTGCAATTTCACCTACTTTTTTGCCGTGTCTCAACACTGCAATACGATGGGAAAAAGCCAGCACTTCACGTAATTTATGAGATATAAATATTACCGATAAGCCGTCTTTAGCCATCACATCGATATTAGCAAATAGGGTGTCTGCTTCTTGAGGTGTTAAAACAGCGGTTGGTTCATCCAATACCAATATGCGCGCATCACGATACAGCGCTTTTAAGATTTCCACTCGTTGACGCTCACCCACTGAAAGTTGGCCTACGATAGTATCAAGAGGGGCATTTAAACCAGTACGCTGCATAATGCCATTAATCTTTACGCGTGCTGCATTCATGGAACGACGCCATGAAAATAAATTTTCAGAGCCTAGTAATATGTTGTCAATAGCAGATAGGTTTTCGGCAAGGGTAAAATGCTGATGAACCATGCCAATACCAGCATTCAAAGCTGCTTGAGGGTGGCCTAAGCTCAATGGTTCTAGTTTGCCCTGTATGTTCGCGACCTGAATGTCGCCAGAATCAGGCATGTAGTGCCCAAAAAGCATATTCATTAGTGTGGTTTTGCCAGCACCATTTTCACCTAGTAGCGACAAAATTTCACCACGTTTTAAGTCGATACTTACTGATTCATTGGCTACTACAGTGCCAAATCGCTTACTCAATTGGTTTAGAGAAAGCACGGTGTCATGGTTCATATGGAACATCCGCTACCAAAAAAAGGGAATAAAAGTCCCATCAGGTAAAGTGAGTCACCGGACAGGATTTTGATTAACAAAACAACTTTATATCAACGATCTGATACAGGGGTCTCGTTATTGATAGATACAACAAAGCTACCATTGCGGATGGCCGCTTCTCTCGCCTTAATCGCAGCTACCGTGTCTGCAGGTACTAGAGATTTGTCAATGGCTAAAGAACCACCATTATGGATCATATAGCTATATTTACTATAGTCATCAGCAGTATACGAACCATTTGCCACAGCGTTAATTGCTGTATCAATGGTGGTTTCCATATGCCAAAGGGCTGATGCTAAGATTGTACCTGGGTAGTCGTTGGCTGTATCAATGACGTTGCCTATCGCTTTTTTCCCACGCTCAACTGCCGCGTCAGATACACCAAAGCGTTCGGCATACATTACGTCAGCTCCAGCATCTATCATTGCAAAAGCGCTTTCTTTAGCCTTTGGTGGGTCGTACCAGCTATCAAGAAAGTTGACTAGGAAAGTAACCTCAGGATTGACTTCTCGGGCGCCTTCCATAAACGCATGCATCAACCTGTTAACTTCAGGAATGGCGTAACCACCAACCATACCGATGATATTTGATTCACTGACCGCGCCTGCAGCCATGCCTGATAAGTAGGCTGGTTCGTGGATAAAGTTATCGAATACAGAAAAGTTCGGGGCTTGTGGTGAAAAGGAAGAGCCCATTAAATAAGCTGTTTCTGGATAGTCGGCAGCCACTTTTCGAGCAGCACGTTCAAGACCAAAAACTTCGCCTACTATTAGGTCTACTCCTTGCTCTGCATATTCTCGCATAACTCGTTCGTAGTCTGTATTAGAGACGTTTTCTGAATATACATACTCAATGTCACCACGTTCTTCAGCTGCACTAAGTGCAATATGAATACGGCTGATCCATTGCTGTTCAACAGGAAGGGTGAAAATGCCAGCTACTTTAATAGTGTCGGCAACAGCCATGGCAGGCCACAGTATCAAGCTAAATACCACAGTCGTGGCAAGCATCCGTGCTTTAGAAATCATATACATTAACTTCATAGTACAAACCTCTGATTAATTTTATTTTTATTGCTTGGCAACTAAAACATAAATTTACCAAATGGTCAACTTGTCGATGTTGGCAAATAAGCGGGTGGCTATGAGCCACAAGTTTATGTCAAAGATGACAATATTGTTAATAAAGCTTTGATCATGGGTTTAGTGATAGATTGTTTAAAATTATGTTGACCAAATGGTCTATTTTTGTTAAAAAATTATATCAGTGTTATCAAGGACTGGTTGATTCTAGAGTAATTACCTAGCTGTAATTGACCTTGATCCCCCCGCTTAGTTGACGCATAACACTGTTAAATTATCCTAATTCAAAGGGTTATGTACATGACAATAATAAAATCCGGTCTAATCCAAATGGGCCTTAAAGGTGACACCAGTATGTCACCTGAACAAATCCGAGACCTAATGTTAGAGGCCCATGGGCCGTTAATCGACAAAGCAGGTGAGGCGGGTGTTCAGATACTGTGTTTTCAAGAAGTATTTACTCAGCCCTATTTTTGTCCCAGCCAAGATAAGCGCTGGTATAGCGCCGCTGAAGCTATTCCTAATGGTCACACCACCAATTTGATGTGCAAATATGCCAAAAAATATAACATGGTTATTATCGTACCTATTTATGAAGAAGCGATGCCTGGGGTGTATTACAACACCGCTGCAGTCATTGATGCGGATGGTACTTACCTTGGCAAATATCGCAAAACTCATATCCCACAAGTGGGTGGTTTTTGGGAGAAATTCTTCTTTAAGCCTGGTTCTTCAAATTGGCCAGTATTCGACACGGCCTATGGCAAAGTAGGTGTGTATATCTGTTATGACAGACACTTTCCTGAGGGTTGGCGAGCCTTGGCGCTTCATGGCGCAGAAATTATCTACAATCCTTCAGCTACCGTTGCGGGAATATCAAAATACCTATGGGAGCTAGAGCAACCTGCAGCTGCCGCGGCTAATGGTGTTTATATTGCCGCTATTAACCGAGTGGGCACAGAAGCGCCATGGAATATTGGTGAATTTTATGGCTCTAGCTATTTCGTAAATCCTCGTGGTGAAATAGAAGCCCAAGCTAGCGCCACGGAAGATGAATTATTGATACATGATATTGATATGGATTTGATTAGAGAGGTTCGCGATGGTTGGCAGTTCTTTAGAGATCGTCGCCCTGAAACCTATACACCACTTACCGACTTGGACTAACTAACTGTCCTGCTCAGCCTAATAATAACAAGGAGCTTTTACATTGAATTTAGCCAGCGCAAACACAGCGACAGACAATGTTGTGGAGGTTAAAGGGGTTTGTTTGGACTTTCACACTAAAGACGGTGTTGTTTCAGCCTTATCGAACGTGGATCTAAACATTAAGGCAGGCGAATTTGTCTCTTTCATTGGACCATCTGGGTGCGGTAAAACCACCCTAATGAGAGTGTTAGCGGATTTGGAAAAGCCAACCAGTGGCTCAGTGTTGGTGAATGGCATGTCGCCTACGCAGGCACGCCAACAAAGAGCTTATGGCTATGTATTTCAGGCCCCAGCGCTATTGCCTTGGCGCACTGTGCAAGACAATGTGCTGTTGCCCTTGGAGATCATGGGTTATGGCAAGGATCAGCGTGAACAACTAGCGCAGGAATATTTGCAGTTGGTTAATTTGTCTGGCTTTGAGGCCAAGTATCCTTGGCAGCTTTCTGGAGGTATGCAGCAGCGAGTCTCTATTGCCAGGGCACTAAGTGTAGAACCTCAGTTGTTGTTTATGGATGAACCTTTTGGTGCTCTTGATGAGATCACTCGAGACCATTTAAACGACCAGCTATTGCGCTTATGGCAACAAACACAAAAGACCGTAGTCTTTGTGACCCATTCTATTCCAGAAGCCGTTTTTTTATCCAGTCGTATTGTGGTGATGTCGCCAAGGCCTGGCCGTATCATCGACATCATTGATTGTAATTTGCCGGCTGACAGAACCTTGGATATTAGAGAGTCTGCTGAATTTTTAGCCATTGCCCAGCGAGTGCGTGCAGGATTAGCTGCAGGGCATAGTTATGACGACTAATAACACGGCCTTAATGGCGCCTAAAAGGCAGCGTAAGCCCAGCTCTACTATGCCTGTGCTCACGGTGATATTAGCCATCATCATGATCTGGTATGTAGGTGCTATAAACCTTAATAGCCCACAGATTATTGATCGTTATGAAAAGAAGGGTATAGACTGGACTTTTAGCCAACTAGCTACTGATAGTTGGAATATGAAACGTGCAGTTTTGCCATCACCTCACCAAGTTCTCATGGAACTTAAAACCACCATTATTGACAAAAATGTCACGTCAAAAAGAAGCTTGGTTTATCACGCTGGCATTACCTTATCGTCTACCTTACTGGGATTTGTATTAGGTGCCGGCTTAGGCATTGGTTTAGCCGTAGGCATTGTCTACGTTGAAACCTTGGATAAAAGTTTGATGCCCTGGATTATAACCTCTCAAACCATACCCATACTGGCTCTAGCGCCCATGGTAATTGTAGTGTTTGGGGCGTTGGGTATTAGCGGGTTGCTGCCCAAAGCGTTGATCTCAATGTACCTATGTTTCTTTCCTGTAGCTGTAGGTATGGTTAAAGGCTTACGTTCACCACAACCTATGCTAGTGGATTTATTAAATACCTACAGTGCCAGTAAGTGGCAGGTATTTTGGCGCTTACGATTACCTTCGGCCATGCCATTTTTGTTCACCAGCCTTAAAGTAGCCATTGCTTTAAGCTTAGTAGGAGCCATAGTTGCCGAATTGCCTACGGGTGGTCAGGCAGGCTTAGGGGCCCGTTTGCTGTCGGGGTCCTATTATGGCCAAACCAACCTCATATGGGCTTCGTTGATTGTTGCGGCAGTAATGTCTGCTAGTCTGGTATCTATACTGGGTATTATTGAGCGTAAAGTATGCTATCGCCTAGCCGGTGGACAGGAGGTGAGCAATGAGCTCTAGTTCGGTATTGAATCGATTTTATGGTGCTAGTGGCTTAGCATTGGTGCTTACGTTATTGGCTCTAATGTTACCTTGGGCTGTCATCTTAGACCCCGCGTCAGACCCAACTCTAATGCAAGTTATTAACGTTAATGCTTGGCTGCAAGTTGACTGGTTGGTCCTGTCGCTCACAGTAATACTGTGCGCTTTGGCAGGCGTTACTGTTGTGCATCAACCATTGCCACGTGCTCTGTTAGTTACAGCGTTAACGCTACTAGCCTTATGGCAAGTGACCGATATTGTTAAGCAAGCCGAATTGGCGGGCCAAACGCAATGGGGATTCTGGCTGTTGGTTATTGCTATAGGCCTATGTGTATGGGCCAGCATGAAGTTTTTAACGTCTATAAGGCTCTTCGATAGTAAAGCGCAAGGGCTCATAAACTTGATGATTCCTGCTCTACTGGGGGTATGGTTTATTAGTCTATGGGAGCTGGCAACAATAGGTTTCGGTATTCCTCATGTCTTGCTACCAGCCCCTAGTGTAGTAGGGGAAGCGATTATGTTGTCAATTCCTACCTTGGCTGCAGACTTTAATCAAACGGTGATTAAAGCGGTTATACCAGGCTTTTTACTGGGCAACCTTGTTGGCTTTAGCGTTGCCGTACTGGCCGATAAAATACCTTTCTTACGACGTGGCTTATTGCCAGTGGGTAACTTGGTTAGTGCCATTCCAATAGTGGGCATCGCGCCGATTATGGTTATGTGGTTTGGGTTTGACTGGCAATCTAAGGTGGCGGTTGTAGTCATTATGACTTTTTTCCCTATGCTAGTGAACACTATTGCTGGTTTGGGTCAGTCGGATGCCATAGAAAAAGACCTGCTCCGCTCATACGGGGCTACGTATTGGCAAAGCTTCTTTAAACTGCGCTTACCTAATGCCTTACCGTTTATATTTAACGCTTTAAAAATAAACTCAACGTTAGCCTTAATTGGTGCGATTGTGGCCGAGTTTTTTGGCACGCCTATCGTAGGTATGGGGTTTAGAATATCCACTGAAGTGGGGCGTATGAATATTGAAATGGTATGGGCATCCATAGCGGTTGCCGCATTGGCTGGCTCAACATTTTATGGATTATTGGCCTTATTAGAAAGGCGGGTCACTTTTTGGCATGCCTCTTTCAGGAAGGCTCATCACTAATTAAAAAGTAGTATGTATCAAGTAAGACCATGATTTAAAAGCTCTTTTAGAGTGAATTTTATAAACCCTGGAGGTTAAGTAATGAAAAATAAATATAAATTTGGAAGTTTAATAGCCGGACTAACCCTGGCCGCGTCAAGCAGCTTATTGCATGCGGCAGATGATGTAACGCTGCAGCTTAAATGGGTGACACAAGCCCAGTTTGCTGGCTATTTTGTGGCCCAAGATCAAGGCTTCTATGAGGCAGAAGACCTTAACGTAACCATTAAGCCAGGTGGTCCAGATGTGGCTCCTCCACAGGTGATTGCCGGTGGCGGTGCCGACGTAGTAATCGATTGGATGCCTTCAGCCTTAGCCTCTAGAGAGAAAGGGTTAGCCTTAGTGAATATTGCTCAGCCTTTTAAAACGTCTGGCATGATGCTTACCTGTCGTAAAGACAGTGGTATTACTTCGCCAGCAGACCTAAAAGATAAAACTTTAGGGGTGTGGTTCTATGGTAACGAGTACCCATTCTTAAGCTGGATGAGCAAGTTGAATTTGGCTATCGATGGTAGTGCCGGTGGTGTTACCGTATTAAAGCAAGGGTTTAACGTAGATCCGATTTTGCAAAAACAAGCTCAATGCGTATCCACTATGACTTATAACGAGTACTGGCAAATTATTGATGCCGGCTTGGATGCAGACGAATTAGTGACCTTCAAGTATGAAGACCAAGGCGTAGCTACTCTAGAGGATGGCTTGTATGTACTTGAAAAGAATCTAGCTGATGCTGCCTTTGTTGATAAGATGGCTCGTTTTGTTCGGGCTTCCATGAAAGGTTGGGAGTGGGCTCGTGCTAACCCTGACGCTGCCGCTGATATCGTATTAGATAACGATGAAACAGGCGCGCAAACGCAAGAGCATCAGCGTCGTATGATGGCTGAGGTTAATAAGCTCACGATCAACGGTGGTAAGTTGTCTGCAGCTGACTATCAGCGCACTGTTGATACCTTAATGAATGGTGGCTCTGATCCTGTGATATCTTCTGTGCCAAAAGGTGCTTGGAGTCACAAAGTTTGGGATGCTGCTTTTTAAGCGATTAGCTTAATTTTAAAAGCTCGTGGGGCGGCTATTATTGCAATGATTATAATAGTCTCCTCACTATTCAATACTGAATAATATTTTACCAAAAGGTAAATTAATAGTTGACCGTTTGGTAAAATGTTGTTAAAAATGAACTAACAGTCGTTTCCCAACTGTTTTTTTAATGGGCATGGCTTAAACAATAAAAAATCTAACCTAGTGAAGAGCTGATGTGATGGCCAACACTAGCAGTTAAAGATTAAGGAGCTTCACTATGTCGTTATTAATAAAAGGTGGCACAGTTGTCACTGCCGATCAAACCTTTGCTGCCGACGTGTACTGTGTAGACGGAAAAATAGCCCAAGTGGGTACCGATCTTAATATTCCTGCAGGTACCGAAGTAATAGACGCTGCTGGGCAATATGTTATGCCAGGTGGTATTGACCCACACACGCATATGCAACTGCCGTTTATGGGTACTGTAGCTAGTGAAGATTTCTATTCAGGCACTGCTGCTGGTCTTGCTGGTGGCACCACCTGCATCATTGACTTTGTTATTCCCGCCCCTCAACAATCACTAATGGAAGCATTTCACCAATGGCGTGAATGGGCAGAAAAGTCGGTGTCTGATTACGCCTTTCATGTGGCCGTAACTTGGTGGGATGAAAGTGTTGCTAAGGACATGGAAACCTTAGTGAAAGACCATGGCGTTAATAGTTTCAAGCATTTTATGGCTTACAAAGGCGCCATCATGGCCGATGACGAGATCTTAGTGAATAGCTTTAGTAAGGCTTGGGAGTTGGGCGCATTGCCTACCGTGCATGCGGAAAATGGCGAGTTAGTGTACCAGCTGCAGAAAAAACTATTGGCTATGGGAATCACCGGTCCAGAAGGACATCCTCAGTCGCGTCCTCCAGAAGTAGAAGGCGAGGCGGCTAATCGCGCAATTCGAATTGCCCAAGCGTTAAAGACTCCTGTTTATCTAGTGCATGTATCCACAGAAGAGGCCCTAGAAGCCATCACTCGGGCACGTAGCGAAGGACAGCGAGTGTTTGGTGAAGTGTTAGCTGGACATCTTTTGATTGATGATTCGGTATATAAAGATAAAGACTTTAACGTGGCTGCTGCTCATGTAATGAGCCCTCCATTTAGACCTAAGAAAGCCCAAGATGCGCTATGGAAGGGGCTTCAGTCGGGTAATTTACAAACCACTGCTACAGATCATTGTTGTTTCTGTGCAGACCAAAAAGCGGCGGGTAAAGACGATTTCACTAAAATCCCTAATGGTACCGGTGGGGTGGAGAACCGCATGGAAGTGCTATGGAACTCTGGCGTTAATACCGGACGTTTAACCATGAATGAATTTGTGAAAGTGACCTCTACTAATTCGGCACAAATTTTTAACATGTACCCACGAAAGGGTGCAATTGCTGTAGGTTCTGACGCAGATATTGTGGTTTGGGACCCTAAGGGCAAGAAAACAATTTCAGCCAAAACTCACCATCAAAATGTGGACTACAACATTTTTGAAGGCATGGAAATTACCGGCATACCTTCTCACACTATTAGTCAGGGCAAGCTCGTATATTGCAACGGCAAACTCAATGTTGAACGCGGGGCGGGTAATTACATCAAACGACCGCCATTCGCGCCTTATTTTGACGCTATAGAAAAAATGCGGCAGATGGATCCTCCATATTCTGTTGACCGCAGCAGCTAAAGAAAATCTGTAAATAGATTACGATCAGGGCTTTCATTGGGCGGCCCTTTAGCAACGCTTTGGCTGTTTTTGTCTAAGTGTTAAAAAAATAAAATTGAGGATCACTATTGTGACTACATTTAGCTCCAGCAGCTCTGGCCAACCTGTACTTGCAGGGCAGCGCCTAAGCGAAGCAGATTATCAAACTAACTTTGCGGATATACATACCCCTCTTGATGCCCGTAGCGCTAAAGTTGAAGCAGACAGGTGTTATCACTGTTACGGCGCCCCTTGTCAGACTGCATGCCCAACGGGCATTGATGTGGCTGGCTTTATCCGCATGATTAGTCAAAAAAATGAGGTAGGTGCGGCAGGAAAAATCCTATCAGAAAATATTATGGGAGGCACCTGTGCTAGAGCTTGCCCAGTGGAAACTTTGTGTGAGGATGCCTGTGTTAGACACACCGAAGGTGACCAACCGATCAAGATTGGTCTGTTACAACGGTTTGCTACCGATAGAGCAAGTGAGTTAGGTGTTAAGTTCTTTACAAGACAAGCTGCAACTGGTTATACAGTGGCCATTGTTGGCGCTGGCCCTGCAGGGTTATCCTGCGCTCACCGATTAGCTACATTAGGGCATGAAGTCGTTATTTATGAAGCCCTTGAAAAATCTGGAGGCCTCAATGAATACGGCCTTGCAGCCTATAAGATGGCTGGCGATTATGCTCAACAAGAAGTTGAAGAGATTCTTGCCATTGGTGGTATTAGCGTAAAGCATGGCGTCAAAGTAGGTGAAGACGTTACTTTTGCAGAGCTACAAACAAACTATGACGCTGTATTTATGGGTGTAGGTTTAGGTACCAGTAAAGCCATGCAGTTAGATGGCGAGCAGTCTGCAGGAGTCATCAATGCGGTGGAGTATATTCATCAGCTGCGGCAGGCCGAAGATCTAGGTCAATTGCCAGTAGGCCGAAATGTAGTGGTCATTGGCGGCGGTATGACTGCCATCGACATCGCCATACAAATTAAACGCCTTGGCGCAACCAATGTCACCATGGCTTACCGACGTGGCAAAGAACATATGAATGCCAGCCTTGAAGAGCAAGAATTTGCCCTTAATGAAGGCGTGCATATTACGCACTGGGCTCAACCTGTAAGCCTGAAAGTGGATCAAGGGAACATCACTGGCGTTGAATTTAAGACGGCTAACATTGAAGGTAGTGATACATACATCACTCCAGCGGATATGTTATTTAAGGCCATTGGGCAAGGTTTGGCTTCCATCAGTATGGGCACTACTGAATTTGTTAAAAGTTATGGCAAGTATGAAGTAGATAGTGAATTGCGCACCTCTCAAGCAGGGGTGTGGGCAGGTGGTGACTGTGTGGCTGGGAACGATGGCTTAGCCGTAAGTGCTGTACAAGATGGCAAGCTCGCTGCCCTGTCTATTCATAATACATTAACCCAAAGCCAAGCATAAAGGAGTAGATCATGATTGACCTAAAATCAAATTTTATTGGTATTCAAACACCTAATCCTTTTTGGCTAGCATCGGCGCCGCCAACAGATAAGGCCTATAACGTAAACCGCGCTTTTGAAGCGGGCTGGGGCGGGGTTATGTGGAAAACATTAGGCGAAGCAGGCCTGCCGTTAGTGAACGTGAGCGGCCCTCGTTATGGTGCATGGCATGGCAAAGATCGCACGTTAATGGGGTTTAATAACATTGAATTGATAACCGATCGAGACTTAGAAATAAACTTAGCCGAAATTATTCAAGTGAAGAAAGACTGGCCTGATCGTGGGGTTGTTGTTTCTCTAATGGTGCCTTGTGAAGAGCAAGCTTGGAAAGACATTTTGATGCGGGTTGAAGACACGGGTGCAGACGGTATTGAATTGAATTTTGGCTGCCCTCATGGCATGTCTGAACGAGGTATGGGTGCAGCTGTTGGCCAAGTGCCTGAATATGTGGAGATGGTAGCCGCCTGGTGTAAGCAATATTCTGATTTGGCAACCATAGTGAAGCTTACTCCTAACATTACTGATATTCGTACCTCTGCTAGAGGCGCAGTGCGTGGTGGCGCAGATGCAGTGTCGCTAATCAATACCATTAACTCGGTTATGGGTGTGGATCTTGAGCAAATGAAAATGTCTCCAGCGGTGGGCCAACAAGGTTCACATGGAGGCTATTGTGGCCCAGCAGTTAAGCCTATTGCCCTGCATATGTTAAGTGAAATCGCACGTGATGCTGAATGTAAAGGCATTCCTATTTCCGGCATAGGTGGTGTTACTAATTGGCGTGACGCAGCCGAATTTATGGCCTTAGGCGCTACCAATGTTCAAGTATGTACTGCGGTAATGACCTATGGTTTTCGTATTGTTGAGGATATGATTGATGGCTTAAGTCGATACTTAGCCGACCAAGGGATGAGTTCAGTAGATGAATTGATTGGTGCCGCAGTACCTAGTGTCACCTCCTGGAATAAACTGGACTTAAACTACGTGGCAAAAGCTCAAATAGATCAGGATTCCTGTATCAAATGTGGCCGTTGTCATATTGTTTGTGAAGACACCTCTCATCAGGCTATTAGTACTGAGATTAATGGAGAGCGTGGTTTCCAGGTAAGGGATGAAGACTGCGTAGGTTGTAATCTCTGTGTTGTTGTTTGCCCTGTTGAAAACTGCATCACCTTAAGAGAACTTGATACGGGAGAGGTCGATGTTCGCACGGGTAAGATAGTAAGTGCTGATTACCAAAACTGGACACAACACCCAAATAACACCGTGGGATAAGTGGCATTAGTGACTGGTGTGGTAAGCAATAATAGAAGCAAGTAATAACAATAGGAACGATACAATGTCTAATATGATCATAAACGGACAAAGGTTATGGGACAGTCTCATGGAAATGGCCAAAATTGGTGCTACTGAAAAAGGCGGCTGTTGCCGTCTAGCGTTGACCGATTTAGACAAGGAGTCTCGAGATTTATTTGTGAGCTGGTGTGAAGCTGAGGGCTGTAGCATCAAAATAGATCAAATGGGCAACATATTTGCTCGCCGCGAGGGCACTGACCCCAATATGGCGCCTGTAGTTATGGGTAGCCACTTAGACACCCAGCCAACAGGTGGCAAGTTTGATGGAGTATATGGTGTATTGGCAGGGCTAGAGGTTATTCGCAGCCTTAATGATCAAAAAATCACCACTACGGCTCCTGTTGAAGCGAGTGTTTGGACCAACGAAGAAGGATCACGTTTTGCGCCGGCCATGGTTGCTTCAGGTGTATTTGCTGGGGTATTTGATTTGGAATATGGCTTGAGCCGCGCCGATCTAGATGGCTTAACCATGGGTGAAGAGCTAAAACGTATTGGCTATGATGGTAAAGAGCCTATGGGCGCACGCCCCATTAAAGCTTTTTTTGAGGCTCATATAGAGCAAGGCCCAATATTGGAGCATGAAGACCTCACTATTGGCGTAGTGACCGATGCACAAGGTCAGCGGTGGTATGAGCTTACGATAACAGGCCAAGAGTCACATGCGGGGCCAACGCCAATGAAAACGCGCAAAGACGCGTTAGTGGGTGCTGCAAAAATGATCACCCTGGTTAATGACATAGGTCTTAAATATGCACCTTTGGCTTGCGCTACAGTGGGCTTGATTCAGTCTTTTCCCAATTCACGTAATGTAATCCCTGGGCAAGTATTTTTCACTGTAGATATTCGTCATCCTGATGATGCTACTTTGTCTGCTATGGATGAGGAATTAAGGGCAGGTTGCGAGGCTATTATCCAAAGCCAAGGGTTAACCATGGCGTTTGAACAGATTTGGTATTCTCCACCGGTGCCATTTAACCCATCATGTGTGGAGTCAGTGCGCCAAGCTGCTGTTAATTTGGGCTATAGCCACTGTGATATCGTCAGTGGTGCTGGCCATGATGCGTGTTATATCTCCCGTGTTGCTCCTACAGCGATGGTCTTTGTGCCGTGTAAAGATGGCATAAGCCATAATGAGCTTGAAGATGCCAAGCAAGAGCACCTTACAGCAGGGTGTAATGTATTGTTCCAAGCTGTGCTCAATCAAGCTATGTAGATTGCTGATGATCATCCTTTGTTTCGTGACGCCTTTGCCGACGTTGTGGAACGTAAGCGATCATTTTAAGACGTCTATCAACCCTCAAATCGGCACGGTAATCTAGCGTCCACATCAACCGACGTAAGATACCCCATGTCCAACAACCATCGCAGTGCCGCCCAGTGGCGTACAATTTTTTCGCAACAACAAAATAGCGGTCTAAGTGTGACTGCCTTTTGCGGTCAGCATAAGCTGACCACCTCTAACTTTTATACATGGCGCAAGAAGCTAAATGGGACCTTATTGCCCTTGGCGTCTGATTCGAGCGATTGGCATGCTATTGAACCCATGGCTTCTTCGGTTGGCTCGGACGCTTCTATTAATACAGTCTGGGACCTAGAGCTCACTCTGCCTGGCGGTGCTGTTCTGCGGCTACGCCACTAATGTTCTTGCAAGATCCTAACCTCAAGGTGTGGCTGTACGGCCCCGCTTCCGACATGCGTAATCAATTCGATGGTTTGGCTGCGCTAGTGCAATCGAGCATGGCGATGCGTGCCAACAACGGTGACGTATTTGTATTTGTAAATCGAAGGCGAACCATGATGAAAGCCTTATACTATAGCCAGGGTGGTTATTGTTTGTGGGCCAAGCGCCTAGAGCGCGGCCACTTTGCAAAACTGTCTAACAATAGTGTGCAAGCCCTAACTTGGGCCCAGTTACAATGTGTTATAGCGGGTATTAATTGGCAACTAAGGCCCCAAAACAAGCGACTTTAAGGCTCGTTTTTGTTATAATTTGAGGCATGAAAACGAACCAAATCAGCCAGTTAGACGCCTCTAAAATGAAGGAGGCATTAGCCCTTCAAGCTGGAAAAATCGCTCAGTTGGAGCAACAGCTCAATTGGTTTAAGCGTCAAATATTTGGCCAGAAGTCCGAAAAACAGCTATTCGACAGCCCCCACCAAACGCCTTTGTTTGGTTGTGCTGATGCGGCACCCAAAGCGGCACCGTCTAAAGTTGAAGTAAAGTCTCACAAGCGCAAGTCCAACACCCAGCGCAAGGGTGATGAAGTAAATGACACCGGCTTGCGCTTTGATGACAGCGTACCCCAAAAACTCATAGAGCTGAGCATTCCTGAATTGGATGGCGTGGATGCCGACCAATACGAGATCATTGGCTACAAAGACACCACCCGTTTAGCGCAACAGCCTGGCAGTTATGTAGTGCTGATCTACCGCCGCCCCGTAGTGCGTAATAAAATCAAACAAACCGTAGGCACCTTGCCTGCGCCTAGCGCCGTCTTCGACGGCTGCTACGCGGACGTTTCTGTGATTGCAGGACTTATGGTGGATAAAGCCGTGTATCACTTACCCTTGTATCGGCAGCATCAGCGCATGCTAGATAGCGGCATTACGTTAAGCCGCGCTACATTGATTAACTGGATGGTCAAAGGCATTGAGTTGCTCAGGCCCATTTACCAAGCCCAATTTGATCACATTCTACAAAGCAAAGTTCTGGCCATGGACGAAGTGCCTATTAAGGCGGGCCGCAAGGGCAAAGGCAAAATGAAACAAACCTACTTCTGGCCCATTTATGGGGAACAGGACGAGGTGGCGTTTACGTGGTCGCCAAGCCGAGGTTTGAGTCATGCCAAGGCACAACTTAAAGGGTTTAATGGCACCTTGCTCACGGATGGGTATCCAGTTTATACCAAAGCGGTGGCACAACTGAACCAAGAAGACCAAAAGATCACCCATGCGGCCTGCTGGGTTCATATGCGTCGCAACTTTGAGAAATCCCTAACTATGGAGCCGGAAGCGGCCCAGTGGGCGCTGGGTCAAATCGCCTTGCTCTATCAGCATGAAAAGCACATCAGGGAACAACAGCTTAGCGCTGATGAAGCCCACGACTATCGCTTAACGCATAGCGAGCCGTTAGTGCGGGCGTTCTTTAATGAGCTGCACCAACTACGCCAAAATGTTGAATTACTGCCAAGCAACCCATTAAGCAAAGCCATTGCTTACGCAACAGAACGAGAAACTCAACTCAAGGTATTCTTAGCCAACCCTTGCGTGCCTATGGACACCAATCACCTAGAGCGGGCTTTACGCGTGATCCCCATGGGGAGAAAAAATTACCTGTTTTGTTGGAGCGAATTAGGTGCTGAACAGCTGGGTATCTTACAAAGTTTAATGGTGACTTGTCGCATGCAAGGCATCAATCCATACCACTACTTAGTGGACGTACTGCAACGCGTAGCGCTTCATCCTGCTTCGCAGGTTGAAGACCTGACGCCATTAAATTGGAAAACCAAGTTTGCAGGCAATTTTTTAACATCGGACTTGGCTATATTGGGGTAGTTTAGGGCTGATTGACCGCTTACACTGCAACAAATCATTGAATGGCGGGGTAAACCGTTGGCTCTACGATGTGATAACGGTCCTGAGTTCATAAGTCAT
>Ga0209502_10001063_pt1 | contig 26817 bp, 28 predicted proteins | sample ArcticOcean_MG_C_10_FD_187442 | JGI IMG/M metagenome (GOLD analysis project Ga0209502, IMG submission 187442) | Marine microbial communities from western Arctic Ocean - ArcticOcean_MG_CB11_90 (SPAdes) (version 2) | ecosystem: Environmental > Aquatic > Marine > Oceanic | place: Arctic Ocean... | reverse complement strand
TTAATGATCTAGCAATAGCAATTCTTTGTTGTTCGCCTCCAGATAAGTCTTTTGGTGTATGTTTTAATCTTTCTGATAGTCCAAATTTACATAAGATTTCAGAACTTTTTTTATAAGATTCTTCTCTAGAATTTCCCAATAATAATAATGGTAAGGCTACATTTTCAATCGCATTAAAATCATCAAATAAATTACTAGACTGATAAACAAAGCCTAGATGATTTAATCTTAATTTATCCTTCTGAATTTCGCTAGCTTCAGAAATATCATTATCAAAATGTTTTAAGCATCCAGAATTAAAATTATCTATTAAACCTAATATATTTAATAATGTTGTTTTACCAGATCCAGATGCACCAGTTATGGCTAGAAAATCACCTTTATTTAAAGTCATTGAAAAGTTTATTAAAACATCAATGTTTACACCTCCCTGCTTGTAAGATTTAGAAATATTGATGGCTTCCATTAACTTGTTAGGCATTTTTTAAAATTCCTTTTATCTCCAACCTTGAGGCGGCATATGATGGATATATGGTTGCAAGAATAGAAATAATAATTGAAAAAAACACTATATATAAAATTTGTGTAGATTGAATATTGGTAGGAATTTGATCAATATAATATAGTTGTGGTGGGAATAGATTAAGTCCAAATTGATTATTTAATAACGATCTAATGTTTTCTAAATTTATTGTAATTATATAACCACATAAAGTACCAACCAAAGTTCCTGAAATCCCTACTATTGACCCAATAAGAATGAATATTCGCATGATGCCACTTCTGCTAAGGCCTATTGTTCTCATTATAGCTATTTCTTTGGTTTTATTTTTTACAAGAATAAATAAGCTAGTAACTACATTGAACGCAGCTATTAAAATTATTAATGATAGAATTATAAACATTACTGTTCTTTCTACTTTTAATGCTTCAAAATAAGTGCTGTTTACCTCTTGCCAATCTCTAATTACGTATTCACCCAGAGGATAGTTTTTGATTAACTGTAACTTAGTATTTTTAATATTATTTGGATCCACTAAATGAATTTCAATAATTGAAACTTCGTCTACATAACCTGTTAATTGTTGACCATTCTTAAGTGATATTAATGTAAAATTATTATCATACTCACTCATACCAGAATGAAAAGTTCCTGAAATTTCAAATTCTTTAGATTTTGGTAAAGATCCAAATGGAGTAGATATAGTTTGAGTTGAATAAAGCTTTACATTTGAGCCAATTGATAAACCTAACTTTGTTGCCATTGTGTCGCCAAGGATTATACAATCACAGCTAAGGGGTTCAGACTTAGTAGAGTTTAAGTTTTCATAAATTAATCTATAGTTTTCTAAATTTTTTGGATTTATTGCCTTTACAAGAACACCATTATTTTGCTTCCCAGAAATCATTAATGACTGAAAAGTTATATTGGGATCAATAAAATTAATATTATCAAAATTTTCGTAATCTAATTGATAATCTGAAATATTTTCTCCTAATTTGTTAATATATAAATGTCCATTAAATCCAATTATTCTATTTTGTAGCTCGACTTTAAAGCCATTCATTACTGACATAACAATAATCAAGGTAGCTACACCGATAGCAATACCTATAAATGAAAACCATGAAATAATTGAAAGCAAACCATCTGAACGCAATGGTTTTAGATATTTAAAAGCAACAAATCTTTCAAAATAGTTAAAGGGCACAATTATCTAATTATTATTAATTTTACTAATGATCTCATTGATATTTACAACATCTATTTGGCCAGATTTTCTATCTTTTATTTCAACAGTACTGTCTTTTATACTATTGTTTCCAAATATGATTTGTTTTGGTATGCCAATTAAATCCATTCTTGAAAATTTAGCTCCAGCACTATCATCTTTATTATCATAAAGTGTTTCAATACCGGCATTAATAAGTGTTTGATAAAGATCTTCACACATACTTTTAGCATCGGTATCTTTTACTTTAAGATTAATCAATCCGACGGCAAAAGGAGCAACAGCACTAGGCCAGATAATACCCTTCTCATCATGTGATGATTCAATAATAGCGCCGACTAATCTAGAAATACCAATACCATAAGATCCCATATGAACTGGTACAGATTTACCATCTGAATTAAGTACATTAGCTTTCATTGGTTCCGAGTATTTTGAAGAAAAATTAAAAATATGCCCTACCTCTATCCCCTTAGTATTACTTTTAAATTCTTTTGGTACATTTTTATTAAAATTTTCTTCAGAATACTTATCGTCAGCAGCGGCGTAAAAATCTTGATAGGAAGATACTATAGGTGATAGATCGTTAGAGTAATCAAGATTTTCATCAATATTTTTTAAATCTAAAATTCTTTTGTCAAAATATATATCACTTTCGCCTGTATCAGAAATAATTACAAATTCATGAGACATATCACCGCCAATAGGACCAGTTTCTGCAGCCATAGGAATGGCTTTTAATCCAAGTCTTTCAAAAGTTTTTAAGTAGCAAACAAAAAATTTATTATAAGACATTCTGGATGTATCCATATCTAAGTCAAAAGAATATGCATCCTTCATTAAAAATTCCCTACCTCTCATTATTCCAAATCTTGGTCTTAGTTCATCTCTAAATTTCCATTGAATATGATAAAGTAGACTTGGTAATTCCTTATATGATTTTATTGACCTTCTAAAAATATCTGTAACTTGCTCTTCATTAGTAGGCCCATATAACATTTCTCTATCTTGACGATCATTGATACGCAGCATTTCTTTTCCATAATCTTCATATCTACCACTTTCTTTCCAAATATCAGCAGGTTGGATTGTAGGCATCAATATTTCATTTACACCAGCAGCATCTTGCTCTTCACGAACAATTTTTTCAATTTTCTTTAAAACTTTTAAACCTATAGGTAACCAAGAATAAATCCCTGAACTAGATTGACTAATCATACCTGCACGCAACATGTATTTATGAGATACAATCTCAGCATCCGCCGGTGTTTCCTTTAATACAGGTAAAAAATAATTAGTTAACTTCATTTGAATAAAATACGTCTAAAATATACAACAAGAGGCCTTGGTCTCTTAAAAACATATACATAATAGACCATATTATGATCGAAATGATAGTAGTGATCAGGAATTTCTTAAATATTTGTGGATTATTGGGTGCCCCAGTATCATTGCCGTCCTCAATAACTTTTTCGGCCTTATCACTTATATTTAATGGTAAAACAATGAATAGCATCAGCCACCAGATTAATAAAAATATAATAATAGAGCCTGCAATGCCCAAGATTAAACTTCTTCTAGCTCAATAAGAGTTCCATTGCAGTCTTTTGGGTGAAGAAATACTACTGGTTTACCATGGGCTCCTATTTTAGGTTTTCCTGTTCCAGTAATGGTAACTTCGTGTGTGTTTAGTTGATTAATGGCAGCATTAATGTCTTCAACCTCAATGCAAATATGATGCATTCCACCTTTTGGATTTTTTTTTACAAAATTACCAATTGGTGAGTTCTCCCCGAGTTCTTCTAAGAGTTCAATTTTAGTATTTCCTAGATCAATAAATACGGTTGAAACACCATGATCTGGTTGCTCAACAATCTGAGATACTTTAGCTCCAAAAATTTCTTTATATTGTTTTGCTGCAGCTTTTATATCTGGAACTGCAATGGCTATATGATTAAGTTTTCCTAACATAACATCTAAATATGAACCAAGTGAATATTTGTCAAAGGTTTCTTTCTAGTACGTTTAAATATAAAGTTTTTTGACACACTCTCAAGTTTTTTATGAACTTTAGAATCTTTTTTACTTAGGTTGTTTGTATTATCAAAAAAATTATATATTTCCTCTTCAAGGCTATCAATAATGTCGTCATCAAATTCATCATATAAATCTATACCATTGCAAGATATTATTGGAGGTGAGCTAAGTTTAAGTTTTTTGTTAAGTACACAGGTAATATTTAAAATACCATTGAAACTCATTCGTTTTCTTTCTGAAAGATGGTAACTGTCGCTTGGTACAAGTTTATTCCCATCATAATATAATCTACCGCTCATACATTGATCTATTACTTCAGGGTCTCCAGGAGCAAGCCTTAGGATATCACCATTTTGTATTAACATAGGATGTTTGACATCTAGTGATTTTGCTAATTCAGAATGGTATTTTAAATGACGATGTTCTCCATGAACAGGAACTGAGATTTCTGGCTTAATCCAATTGTACATATCAATCATTTCATCTTCACAGGGATGCCCTGAAACATGGATGTCTTCGTCATATTCTGTAATAACTTCAACAAGCATTTCAGATAACTTATTAAACATTCCATAAAGTTTTTTTTCATTACCAGGAATAATTTTAGAAGAAAATATTACGGCATCATCTTTATCAATTTCAATGCCCTGAAAATCATTATTAGCTATACGCATCATAGCCCCTCTTGGTTCACCTTGACTGCCTGTACATAAATATAAGAGTTCACTCTTTTTCTTTTTTGCAGCCTCTTTTTCATTCAAAATAATCTTGATATCTTTAAGTATACCAACTTCGCGTGCTACAGAAATCATTCTATGCATAGACCTACCAACAACTACAAGCGATCTATTGGTTTCCTTAGCTACATAAGCCGCAGTTTCTAATCTTGCTACATTTGAGGCAAATGAGGTAACAAATACTCTATTTTTTAATTTTTTTACTACTTTAACAAGATTTTTACGAACTGTTAACTCGGAGCCAGATCTGCCTTTTGTCATTACGTTTGTAGAGTCACAAATCATCGCCGTAATCTTATTTTTATATTTTTCCTTAAAATTTCTTGGATTTGGGCTTCCTATCAATGGATCTGGATCAATTTTCCAATCCCCTGTGTGATAAATTGTACCAAGGTCAGTGGTAATAAACATTGAATTAGGTTCCGGTATTGAGTGTGCCATTGTTGAAAGCTCAATGCCAAATGGACCTATTTTAAAACTAGAATCTAAATCAACTATATTCAAAAATCCTGTTAGATCGACACCTCTTTCTTCAAATTTAAGTTTTATTATGCAAGCCGTAAAAGGTGTAGCATAAATCTGGCATTGCAAATCAGGCCATAAATATGCAAGAGCACCAACATGATCTTCGTGAGCATGTGTAATAAAAACACCAACAAGATTATTGCGTCTTTCTGCAATAAATCCATGGTCAGCCATAATAATATCAATACCAGGCAAACTATCATCACCAAATGTAATTCCCACATCAACCAACAACCATTTCATTTCATCTATATCAGGCCCATAACCGTATAGATTCATATTCATGCCTATTTCTCCTGTACCCGCCAAAGGCAAGAACACTAATTGATCGTCATTATTTTTTGTCATTAATTTTATTGTTGATTAGATAAAGACCTTTTAATGTAAGTTCATCATTAAAGTAATTAATTTCTTTAATATCTTCTTTAAATATATGAGAAAGACCACCTGTGCCAATTACAGTAAAATTTTCAATGCTCATTTCATTCTTAATTTTTTTTATTAAACCTTCCACAAGACTGACATAGCCCCAATAAATTCCAGACTCAATGGCACTTTTAGTATCACGACCTACTACATTCATAGTTTTTTTTAAGTCAATAAGTGGTAACTGAGCTGTATCATTATTTAAAGATTTTAGAGATAATTTAATACCTGGACAGATTAATCCACCTTTATAAGTACCAGAAGAATCAATAACATCAAACGTTGTAGCAGTTCCAAAATCAATAACAATCAATGGAGCATCATACTCATCATTTGCAGCAATGGCATTTATAATTCTATCGGTGCCTAGTTCGTTCGGTTTATCAATATCAATTTTCATACCTAGTATTTCATCAGTCGAATTTAAAATATTTGGTAAAATTTGATTATCAGTAAGTATAGATTTAATTTGAGTTAATGCATCTGGTACAACCGATGCAATTATAAAATCATAATCACTTATAGAGTCTAGATCATCAATTAAATCAGAGAAAGCACTTACACTTTTTTTACTACTATCTAAAAAATCTAAAGTAGAAATTCTATGTTGACTGGTAATTACTCCTTTAGAATTAATTATACCGATAAGAATATTTGTATTTCCAATATCAATAGCTATTAACATTTAATCCCTTATTAATTTTAATTCGCCTGAACTTAATTTAACTTGATTAGTTTCAGTTCTTATAATTATTTCATAGTTTTCAGAAATATTTTCAAAAAAACCTGAGCTTTCGATAGAGTTGGATATGTAATTAACATTTTCATTTATTTTCCAAGCATTATTTAACATCTGATGTCTTATTATGTTGACTGTTTCAGTAGAAAAATCCTTAAGCTTGTTCTCCAAATTAACTTTTAATTTTAGAAATACGTGTTTAACATTGATAGGTGTATTTAAAAATTCATTGATAAAGGCAGTTTGATATATATCTAATTTAGGTGATGATAAAATATTTATACCTATACCAATAATTGTATATTTATTCTCCCCACCAATAATGTTTTCAATTAGTGCTCCAGATATTTTTGCATCATTTATTAAAATATCATTGGGCCACTTTATTTTAAGCTTAGGATCATTTCCTATGAAAAAACTTATTGTTTCATGGATTACTACAGCAACTAAAGCAGAAATCATTGGCATTAATTTTAAATCCCAATTTATTGGATAAATTAAAGAGCAAAATAAGTTGCCTTCATTGGAAATCCACTTTGATCCCATTCGACCCCTTCCAGCATCTTGATTATCAGCCAAAAACCATAATGGTTTTTGAGTATTTTTATTTTCTAAATATCTATGAGCCTCAGCATTAGTACTATCAATTGATTTAAAATGCTGAACATTATTAAAATTTATATCAGGATTTATATTCATAATTAAAAAAATGAGCTTGCGGCATAGTTAGAAATATTAATTAATGGTAATGGATAAATACAGAATAATAATATTAGAAATGCAGAAGGATTAATTAGAGCATTTAGTGAACGATAACTAAATCCATCAAAAGAATTTTTAGTTTCATCAAAATAAATAACTTTAATAATTCTCAAATAGTAAAATGCACCTATTACACTTGCCAGTATCCCAACAACTGCCAATAACAATAAGTTGCTTTCAATAGCGGCAATAAATATATAAAACTTACCAAAAAAACCAGCCAAAGGAGGAATTCCAGCTAGTGAAAACATGAATATGGTTATCACAACAGAGTAATATGGATGAACTTTGTATAAACCAGATAGATCTGAAATATTTTCAAAATACTCACCTTTATTTTTCATGCTTAATATAAAAGAAAACACTCCAATATTCATTATGAGATAAATAGATAGATATATAACTAATGAGCTAGTACCTTGGAATGTTCCACAGGCTAACCCTATTAAAGCATAACCAACATGTCCTATTGAGCTGTATGCCATAAGTCTCTTAATATTATTTTGTGCAATAGCTGCAAATGATGCAAAAACCATTGAAGCAATAGATAAAAAAATAATTATTTGCTGCCAGTCAAAAGAAATATCACCAAAACCAACAATTAAAAATCTGACCGCCAATGCAATAGCTGCAACTTTTGGTGCTAATGCAAAAAATGCTGTTACGGGAGTTGGAGCACCCTCATAAACATCTGGTGTCCACATATGAAATGGAACTGCAGAAACTTTAAATGCAAGGCCTGAACAAACAAAAACAATTCCTATGATCAAACCAATATTACCTGAAGTAACTGTTGTAGAAATCAAATTTAAGTTTGTATTGCCTGTAAAACCATAAATATAAGATAACCCAAATAAAAGGAGCCCTGATGACAACGCGCCTAACAGAAAGTATTTTAAACCCGCTTCAGAGGATGCTAAATGATTTCTATTTAATGCAGCTAATACATATAACGTTAAACTTTGAAGCTCTAAACCAATAAAGATAGCAATAAGATCATTTGCAGAAACCATTATCATCATCCCTATAGTTGCTAAAAGTATTAAAATTGGAAACTCAAAGAGGTTGATATTTAGATCTTCTCGTGAAGAATGGTACATAATTATCGATGCTAGTGATCCAATTAATATTAGAATTTTAATGACCTTACTAAACTCGTCTATAACCAAACTATTATTAAAAGCTGATTGTATTGGTTGAAATAAAATTAGAAGTATTGCAAATAGAATACTTGCTATAGCAAGATTAATTATGAGTTTAATATTATCTATAAATAGACCTAAAACTAATAAGGAAATAGCTGCTATGAAAATACTAAGTTCTGGAAGAATGGGTAAAAAGATATTCATTAATAGTCACTTTCCATTTCAATTATTGGTTCTACTTGATTTATTTGCTCAATTACAATCAAATCATCGGAAATATTTGAAATAAGATGTAAGGTAGCAGGCTCAATAATATCTATTAAAGGCTGAGGATAAAAACCAAAAAATATTGTTAAAAAAGCTAATGGAAATAAAATAATTATTTCACGTCGAGATAGATCAAGTATTTCTAAAAGGTCTTCTTTTATCAACGAGCCAAATATTACTTTACGATAAAGCCAAAGCGAGTATGCAGCAGCTAAGACTACTCCAGTCGTTGCAAACACCGCAAAGTAAGTGTTAACACTGAATATTGCTAATAGTACTAAAAATTCTCCAACAAAACCACTGGTGCCTGGCAGGCCTATGCTACCCATTATAAATATCATAAATACAAATGAATAAAGGGGCATACGATTAACTAGTCCACCATATCTTTCTATTTCACGAGTATGAATTCTATCATAAACTACACCAACACATAAAAATAATGCCGCTGAGACGATTCCATGGCTTATCATTTGAATCATTGCACCTTCAATACCTTGCAGTGTGAATGTAAAAATACCTAATGTTACAAACCCCATATGAGCAACCGAGGAATAAGCTATTAGTTTTTTCATGTCTTTTTGCACCAAGGCAATTAAGGAGGCATAGATAATTGCAATAATACTTAATGTGAAGATAAAAGGAGCAAAATAACTTGAGGCAATCGGGAACATGCCTAATGAAAATCTAATAAAACCATAACCAGCCATCTTTAATAAAACACCTGCCAAAATAACTGATCCTGCTGTTGGCGCTTCAACATGAGCATCTGGTAACCATGTGTGAACTGGCCACATTGGAATTTTTACCGCAAATGATGCAAAAAAAGCTAACCAAAAAATATATTGCAGCGATGGATCAATATCATATTGCAACAAGTAAACAATATCAGTTGTTCCAGCTTCTATATAAATAGCAATAATGGCCAATAACATAAAAACTGATCCAGCCAAAGTAAAAAGAAAGAATTTAAAAGTTGAATAAACTCTTCTTTCTCCTCCCCAAATACCAATAATTAAAAACATTGGAATTAGGCCACCTTCAAAAAATAAATAGAATAGAATTAGATCCAATGAACAGAAAACTCCAATCATTAAAGTTTCTAAAATTAAAAAAGCAATTAAATATTCTTTTAAAGATACTTTAATGCTTTCAAAACTAGCTAAAATACAAAAAGGCATTAAAAATGTAGTAAGAATAACTAGTAGAATCGATATTCCATCTACTCCTAAATGATAGCTAATACCTGAATTTATCCAAAAATAATTTTCTGTAAATTGAAAATTTGGATCGCTTTGATCAAAATTAGCTAACATTACAATTGAAATAATAAAATTTAAACAAACAACCCATAGGGCAGTATGTTTTAAGTTTCTTTCTCCACTTTTAGAGTTAGAATTAATAATACTTAAAAGCAGAACACCTACTAATGGAAGAAATATTATGATGCTGAGAATAGGTAATGATGACATCTAAATATTTCTATAAATAAAATAAGTTATGAATAAAGATACACCAATCAGAATAGCAAACGCATAATGATATATATATCCAGTTTGAATACTTTTTGCTTTTTTAGATAAACTTAATACAGACTTTGCAATACCGTCTGGACCAAATCCATCAATTATATATCCATCAAAAAATTTCCATAAGAAATAACCAATTGCTTTGGCAGGTCTCACAAAAATAAAGCTATATAGTTCATCAAAGTACCACTTGTTTAATAAAAATTTATATAGAGGGCCATTAAGTTTAACTATATTACTTGGCATACTTTTGTTTTTTAAGTACATGTACCAAGCTAAGAATAAACCAAGAAAACCTAACATCATTGGGGCATAATAAATTAAAAATGGAATATGTTGATGTTCATGATGATGTAGTGCTATTGAATTGCCCCAAAATAACTCACTACTTGATCCGATAAAATAGTCTTTAAAGAAAAAACCCGAAAATAAGGCACCTACTGCAAGTACAATTAATGGAATTAGCATTACCTTAGGAGACTCATGTATATTAACAATATCTTTTTCTTCAATGCGTGTAGTACCATTAAATGTAAGAAACATTAATCTCCAAGAGTAAAATGAGGTCATCAATACACCAAGTAAGCCAATAATAAATGCATAAGAAGAGAAGCCAGAACTTGCCAAATATGCAGATTCAATAATTGCATCCTTAGAGTAGTAACCCGCTGTAAATGGAAAACCCATTAAAGAAATTGTACCTATAATCATTAACATATGAGTAAAGGGAATGTAATTATATAGACCACCCATTTTTCTTATATCTTGTTCATCACTAACGGCGTGGATAACTGAACCGGCACCTAAAAATAATAAGGCTTTAAAAAATGCGTGTGTAAATAGGTGAAACATTGCTGCACCATAAGCACCAACACCAATTGCAAAAAACATATAACCTAATTGGCTACAGGTAGAGTATGCAATAATGCGCTTAATATCGTTTTGAACCAATCCTATTGATGCTGCAAAAATTGCTGTAGTTGCACCAATAAATGTTATTAAGCTTAAAATATCTGGAGCTAAATCATACATTGGAGAGCATCTTACAATTAAGAATACACCAGCCGTAACCATTGTTGCAGCATGAATAAGAGCTGATACAGGAGTTGGTCCTTCCATTGCATCTGGCAACCATGTGTGAAGAAAAATTTGAGCCGATTTACCCATAGCACCAATAAATAGTAAGAAGCAAATAAGATTTAGACTCCCAATCTTAAAACCTAAAAAGTCTATAGTATTAGAAATGCCTGAAGTACCAGCTACAAGAGACTCTGCTTTGCTAAAAACTTCTTGATAATCTAAGGTGCCAAAAAGATAAAATATTGAAAATATACCTAAGGCAAGACCAAAATCACCAACACGATTAACTACAAATGCTTTTATGGAGGCTGCATTAGCAGTAGGTTTTTTATACCAAAATCCAATTAACAAATATGAAGCTAGACCAACACCCTCCCATCCAAAAAATAGCTGTAAAAAATTATCGGCTGTAACCAAAGCTAACATGGCAAATGTAAAAAGTGATAAGTATGCCATAAACCTAGGTTTAGAATTATCATGACTCATGTATCCAATTGAATAAATATGAACTAAAGCTGAAACAGAGCTAATTACTATCAACATTATACGTGTAACAGGATCGACATAGATAGCCCAACTAACTATAAATGAGCCAACTGCTATCCAATCAAATAATTTAATATGGACAATACTATGATCGTCAATGTGAGCAATGAAAGTAAATGCTGATAAAAAAGCTGCAACACTAATGAATGAAACTGTAATAAATTGTGCGGCCTTATCAACTATTGGACTATTATTAACAAAAGACAATAAGCCAGCTATAAGGAATCCAATCAAAGGTAGGAATACTATTGCTTGATACATACTTAACTAACTATCCTTTGAGACTGTTAATATTTTCAATTTCAATACTGCCAGCATTTCTGTTGTAAACAACAAGTATCGCCAACCCAATGGCGGCTTCAGCAGCTGCTACAGTCAGAACAAACAGAGCAAATATTTGTCCTGTTAAATCCCCAAGAAAGTAAGAGAATGAAACCAAATTAATATTAACTGCAAGTAATATTAATTCTATCGACATGAGAATTACAATTACATTCTTGCGATTCAAAAAAATTCCAATAACTCCAATGCTAAAAATTAAACTAGATAAAATTAGAAATTGCTCCAACTGTATCATGAAATATCCACCCCATCACCTGACTTAACGTCTTTAAGTATTGTACTAGAAGCATTACGTTCTAATTGATTAGAAATATTTTGTCTTCTTACCCCAGGACGCTCTCTTAATGTGAGAACAATCGAGCCAATCATAGCAACTAAAAGAATGACCCCTGATAATTGAAAATATAAAATATAATCAGTATATAAAACTGATCCAAGTGCTTGAGTGTTTGTCATTTCAGAAAAATTACTGAAGGGATTTGATAAAATTTGTATATTAGATAAGTCTAATTTTGTATTGATTAAAACAATTATAAGTTCACATATAAATACAGCGCCAATAAAAAGTCCAAAAGGCATATACTGCAAAACATTTTCCTTACTTTTCGTAAAATTAAAATCTAACATCATTACAACAAATAAAAATAGTACAGCAACCGCACCAACATAAACTATGATAAGTATCATTGCCAAAAATTCAGCATGAAGAATTACAAATAAACCAGCAGCATTAAAAAATGTTAAAATTAAAAACAGTACTGAGTGAACTGGATTCTTTGAAGAAATAACCATTAAAGATGAAAGTAAAATTACTGTAGAAAAAAGATAGAATGATAAAAGGGCTGCGGTCATACTATTATTTATATTTTGCATCCTTATCTAAATTTGCAGAAAGAACACTTTCCCAACGATCACCATTAGATAAAAGTTTTTCTTTATCATAATATAGTTCTTCCCTTGTTTCTGTCGAAAATTCAAAATGAGGACCTTGTACAATTGCATCGACGGGACAAGATTCTTCACATAAATTGCAGTAAATACATTTTACCATATCGATATCATAGCGTGTGGTTCGCCTAGTGCCGTCTTCTCTAGGCTCTGTTTCTATAGTAATTGCTTGAGCAGGACATACAGCTTCACATAATTTGCAACCTATGCATCTTTCTTCTCCACTAGGATACCTACGTAAAGCATGCTCTCCTCTAAATCTAGGGCTAAGTTTTCCTTTTTCATAAGGATAATTTAGTGTTGATTTTTTTCTAAAAAAATATTTTTGTGCCAAAATATAAGCTTTTAGAAAATCTAACAAAAAAAATGCTTTTAATTTATTTAAAATTTTCATATTAAATCTGGCGCCAAATTAAAAAAGAATAAAATGCTAGAAGTTAGAACAACTGCAAGTAATGACACTGGTAAAAATACTTTCCAACCGAGTCTCATTAATTGGTCATAGCGATATCTTGGAACAAATGCTTTCACCATTGCAAACATATAAAATACAAAAACAAGCTTAAGTAAAAACCATATAAAACCTGGGACCATATTGAATGGTGCTATATCAAATGGAGGCAACCAACCACCTAAAAAAAGAATGGTTGTAAGTGAACACATGAGTAAAATATTTGCATATTCTCCAAAGAAAAATAAAACAAAAGGTATTGCAGAATATTCAGTTTGATAGCCTGCAACTAGCTCTGACTCAGCCTCGGGTAAGTCAAATGGAGGCCTATTTGTTTCAGCTAACGCAGATATAAAGAACACGATAAACATTGGAAAAAGTGGAATAAAAAACCACACATTTTTTTGTGCCATTACAATATCCGTTAGATTTAATGACCCAACACACATTAATACAGTAACTATTACAAAACCCATCGATACTTCATAGGAAACCATTTGTGCAGCAGATCTTAATGCCCCAAAAAATGGATACTTACTATTTGATGACCATCCAGCAATCAAGATACCATAAACGCCTAGAGAGCTAATTGCGAGGATATATAGAATTCCAACATTTATATTAGATAGTACGGCTCCTGCTTGAACAGGAATTACTGACCATGCAGCTATAGCTAGAGAAAATGTTAATATTGGAGCTAGAATAAATAAAACCTTATCGGCACCTTCTGGTATAATAATTTCTTTAAAAATATATTTAAGGCCGTCGGCTGGTACCTGGAGCAACCCAAAAGGGCCTACTACATTAGGTCCTTTTCTTTTTTGAACAGCTGCCCAAATTTTTCGATCACCGTATACCGCAAGGATTACCCCAATTAAAATTGGAACAAAGACAACCATGCTCCACATTAAAATTATTAATATTTCAAAAAGATTATCACTGATTAGTGTTATAGCACTCATTTATTTGATAACTCATTTCTAGCTTGGCTACATTCAGCCATTGTTTTAGAGCTTCTGGCAATTGCATTTGTTAAATAAAAATCTTTTATTAAATAATCTATATTAGAGGTGCAAAGATTTGATTGAGGTGACTTGTTAGCTAAAAGTCGCTCGTATTTAACATAAGAGTTAGCATCAAATTCAAATAATCCTGCAAAATCTTTTTTAAGCATGGAACGCACATTATTTAAATCAACAATATTCCAATCTAATTCAAGTATATTGCTAAGTTCATTTATTATTTTCCAATCTTCCTTTGCATTTCCAGGAGGAAAACTTGCTTTAAAAGCATACTGTAAGCGTCCTTCAGTATTTATGTAAATACCATCTTTTTCAGTATAGGCGGCACTAGGCAAAATGATGTCGGCATTATTTGCACCATTGTCACCATGAGTGCCGAAATAAATTATTTTGGCATTTTTAATTCTATCAAAATTTATTTCATCTGCCCCTAAAGACACTACAAGTTTAATTTTATTATCCTCTATTGCACGATAAATTTTTTCTAAAGAACCGCTTTTTTTATATAAGCCTAAATCCAAGGCACCAGTTCTGGATGCAGCAATTTGTAAAACATTAAATCCATTCCAGTCATCATGTAAGAAATTAAATTTATAAGTTAATTCTTCTATAAGACTAAAAATTGTGAGGGAATCTTTTCTATTTAAAATAGAATTGCCAATAATCATCATTGGGTTATTTGCTTTTTGAATTTTTTCAGAAAAACTATTTTTACCACTCAATAGTTCGGACAATACATTTAAGTCTTCACTTATGTGCTCATAATCATAAGTAAGATCAAGATTTGCTCCAATGACACCTATTGGTAAATTAGTAGCCAACTTGTGTTTTCTTATTCTAGCATTAATAATGGGCGCTTCTTGCCTAACATTACTACCAATAACAAGTATACAGTCCGACTTTTCAATATCAGCTATTTTAGTGTTAAATGAATACTGTGAACGATGTGTAAATGGAATATTACAACCATCTTGTCTGCACTCAACATTAGATATACTTAAAGCTTCGGATAATTTTTTGAATAAATACAATGTTTCCAAGTCACATAAATCACCAGATATAAATGCAATCTCATCTGAGTTATATTCTTTTAAATAAGTGCTAACTGTACTTAAAGCATCTTTCCAATTAACAACAGATAGTTTGTTATCTTCCCTTATATACGGTTCGTCAAGACGTTGCGTTAATAGTCCATCACAAGCATATCTAGTTTTATCGGATATCCATTCCTCATTAATATCTTCATTTAGTCTTGGTAATACCCGTTTAACTTTCCAGCCATAAGTATCAACTCTAATGTTTGAGCCAACTGCATCCATAACATCAATAGTTTCTGTTTTTTTTAATTCCCAAGGTCTAGCTTCAAACTGGTACGGCTTCGAAGTTAAGGCGCCAACCGGACATAAATCTATTACATTTGCCGACAACTCAGAGTCTATTGTTTTTTCTAGATAAGTTGAGATTTCCATATTCTCTCCTCTGTTTAGAGCACCAATTTGATTAACTCCTGCTACTTCATCTGCAAACCTTATACATCTCGTACAATGTATACATCTGGTCATATAGGTTTTAATTAGAGGTCCCATATGTTTTTCTTTTACTGAACGTTTGTTCTCGTCAAATCTTGAATGACCAGCTCCATAAGCCACAGTTTGATCTTGTAAATCACATTCACCTGCTTGATCGCATACTGGACAATCTAGTGGATGATTAATTAATAAAAATTCCATCACACCTTCACGTGCTTTTTTTACTTTTTCAGTATTTGTTCGGATACTCATACCCTCATTAATGGGCATTGCACATGAAGCTACTGGTTTTGGCGCACCCTCAACTTCAACTAGACACATACGACAGTTTCCAGCAACTGATAGCTTATCATGATAACAAAATCGTGGAATTTCTTTACCAGCTTCTTCGCAAGCTTGCATAATCGTCAAATGATCTTCAACTTCAATTTCTGTGTTATCAACTTTAATCTTTTTCATTATGCTGCAAAACTTCCTTTCTTTAGACGTTCTTCTATCTCATCTCTAAAGTGTCTAAACAAACCTTGAATTGGCCAAGCGGCAGCATCACCTAATGCACAAATTGTATGACCTTCTATTTGTTTTGTGACATCAAGCAATTTGTCTATTTCAGCAGATGAAGAATTACCAACAGCAATTTTTTCTAAAATTCTCCACATCCATCCAGTTCCCTCTCTACAAGGTGTGCATTGACCACAACTTTCATGTTTGTAGAAATATGCAATTCTTGCAATTGCTTTTACAAGATCGGTCGATTGATCCATTACGATTACTGCGGCAGTGCCTAAGCCACTTTTAACAGCTGACAATGAATCAAAGTCCATTAGTACATCATCACAAATATGTTTTGGTAACATTGGAACAGAAGAGCCCCCTGGTATAATTGCTTTAAGATTGTCCCAACCTCCAATAACACCACCAGCATGTTTTTCTATAAGATCTTTTAAGGGAATACTCATTTCCTCTTCAACATTGCAGGGATTATTAACATGTCCTGAAATACAAAAAACTTTTGTGCCAGTATTTTTTTCTCTTCCAAAAGAAGAAAACCAATTAGCACCTCTTCTTAATATAGTTGGAATAACTGCAATGGTTTCAACGTTATTAACTGTTGTAGGGCTTCCATAAAGTCCTTTGTTTGCTGGAAAAGGAGGTTTTAATCTTGGTTGGCCTTTTTTACCCTCTAGACTCTCTAGTAATGCAGTCTCTTCACCACAGATGTATGCGCCTGCGCCTCTATGCACATAAATATCAAGATCCCAACCTGAGCCACATGCATTTTTACCAATTAGACCGGCAGCATAAGCTTCGGCAATTGCTTTTTCTAAAACAACACTTTCATTATAGTATTCACCACGAATATAAATGTAGCAGTTGTGGGCCTGCATAGCAAAGCTTGCCAATAAACAACCTTCAATAAGTTTTTGTGGATCGTTTCTAATCATATCACGATCTTTACATGTGCCCGGTTCAGACTCGTCCGCATTAACTACAAGATAATTATTTTTTTCAGGATCTCTTGGCATAAATGACCATTTCAAACCTGTTGGAAAACCTGCGCCTCCACGTCCTCGTAATTGAGAGTTTTTAATTTCATCAATTATCCAGTCTGCACCTTTAGCCATTAGTATCTTTGTATTATCCCAGTCGCCACGAGCATATGCCATTTTTAATTCAAATGACTCTTGTCCGTATAAGTTTGTAAATATTTTATCTTTACTATTTAACATCACTTACTCCTTTAGAGCCTTGTCTTCCAATTTGAGAGCCTACTTGCAGAGGCTTATTGTCGATTAATGAGAGTAATAAATTTTTAGTTGATTCATAATTAAGGTCTTCGTAAAAATCATCATTAATTTGGATCATTGGAGCGTTAACACAGGCACCCAAACATTCTACTTCCATCCAGGAAAATAGATTGTCACTAGATACTTCTGTTGGGTTTTCGGAGATAATTTCTTTACAAGCTCGTACTACGTGCTCTGAACCTCTTAGCCAACAAGGTGTTGTTGTGCAAACTTGAACAAAATTTTTCCCAACAGGTTGTGTATTGTACATTGTATAAAATGTAACAATCTCCCAGACTTTAATAAAAGGCATTTCAAGTTGATCTGCAACATACTCAATACACTCTTGACTTAGCCAATTGTTATTTTGTCTTTGGGCTATGTCTAAAAATGGCATAACTGCACTTTGCTTTCTATCATCTGGATATTTAGCTAGTGCAATTTTAGCCAACTCATTACTTTTTTCATTAAAGGTAAAACTCATCTATCGACCTCGCCAAAAACTACCGCTATAGAACCTAGTATTGCTGGTACATCTGCGAGTAAATGTCCTTTGGTTAGCATATTGAAAGCTGCAAGATGAGCAAAACCTGGGGCTCTAATTTTACATCTATAGGGCTTACTAGTTCCATCAGATATTAAATAAACTCCAAACTCCCCTTTGGGTGCTTCCACAGCAGTATAGGTTTCACCAGCAGGTACCTGAAATCCTTCTGTGAAAAATTTGAAGTGATGAATTATTGCTTCCATAGAAGTTTTCATATCAGCTCTTTTAGGGGCTGCTATTTTTGCATCATGATTGATAACTTCGCCTTCGGGCATATTTTCAATACACTGAAGCATAATCTTAATGCTTTCACGCATTTCAGCAATTTGGCATAAATATCTGTCATAACAATCACCATTTTTTCCTACAGGAATTTGAAAATCAAAGTCTTCATATGAATCATATGGCTGAGATTTTCTTAAATCCCATGGCACACCCGTGCTTCTTAAAATAAAGCCACTAAAGCCATTATCTATAGCCTCATCTTTTGTTATGTTAGCAATATCTACGTTACGTTGCTTAAAAATTCTATTTTCTGTAAGCATTGTTTCTATGTCATCGAGTGCTTTGGGGAAGCTTATGCAAAAGTCATAAATTTTTTGAAGCAATCCATCCGGTAGATCTTTATGTACACCACCCGCTCTAAAATAGGCCGCATGAAATCTTGATCCTGAAACCTCTTCATAAAAATCTAATAGCTTTTCTCTTTCATCAAAACCCCATGTAATAGGGCTCATTGCTCCAACATCCATAGCTGAAGTTGTGACATTTAAAAGATGACTTAGTAGTCTACCTATTTCAGAAAATAAAACTCTAATATATTGCCCTCTCTTTGGAACTGCCGAGCCTGTTAACTTCTCAATAGCTAATGCAAATGCATGCTCTTGATTCATTGGTGCTACATAATCAAGGCGGTCAAAGTATGGTAAAGCTTGTAAGTATGTTTTATGTTCAATTAATTTTTCAGTGCCACGATGCAATAAACCAATGTGTGGGTCAGCTCTTTCTACAACTTCGCCGTCTAAATCTAATAGCAATCTTAGAACTCCATGGGCTGCGGGGTGCACTGGACCAAAGTTAACGGTGATGGTTTTATTACTCATCGCTACCCTCTTTTATTTCATTAGGCTTCTCATACTGTGTGCCTTCCCAAGGACTCTGAACATCAAAGTTTCTAAAATCTTGTTGAAGCTTTACAGGTTCGTATATAACTTTTTTTTCTATATCACTATAACGCACCTCAACAGTTCCTGTTAAAGGGAAATCTTTACGCAAAGGAAATCCTTCAAAGTTATAATCCGTTAAAAGCCTTCTCATATCTGGGTGATCTGTAAAGTTGATACCATACATATCAAATGCTTCACGTTCATACCAATTAGCAGATGGGTAAATTGTTGTTATTGATGGCACCGTTTCTTCTTCTGAAACTTTTATTTTTATTCTTAATCTAATATTTTGTTTAAAATCTAAGAGATGATAAACTACTTCAAAACGAGGAGACTTATTTGGATAATCAACTCCCGCTATATCTGTTAATTGTCTAAATTGATAATGTTCGCCGTCTTTCAATTGAGATAAAACATTTAAAATACTATCTTTATCGACTTCCATTTCCAATTGATCAAATACAATTTTGCATGATTGTACTTTTTCAAATTGTGAAATTGCCTCATGGGCTGTCTCAAGATTTGCTGACATAATTATCTGACTATGTTGCCTTCACGTCTAATTCTTTTTTGTAACTGCAGTATTCCATAAAGTAATGCCTCGGCTGTTGGTGGACAACCTGGAACATAAATATCAATCGGAACTATTCGATCACAACCTCTAACTACTGAATATGAGTAATGATAATAACCACCACCATTAGCACAGCTACCCATAGATATTACGTACCTTGGTTCAGGCATTTGATCGTATGCTTTACGTAATGCGGGTGCCATTTTATTAGTTAGTGTTCCAGCTACAATTAATACATCAGCGTGTCTAGGTGAAGCTCTAGGTGCAGCTCCAAAACGCTCGACATCGTACCTCGGGGTTCCAACGTGCATCATTTCAACTGCGCAACATGCTAAGCCAAATGTTAACCAATGTAATGATCCAGATCTTGCCCAATTTATCAAATCATCAACTTTAGTAACAACAAACCCTTTATTTGCATATTGCTGTTTTAAGTTTTGAAACTGTTCTTCCTGAGGCTTAGTAAGGTTCATTGCCATTCTAAAGCACCTTTTCTCCACTCATAAATAAATCCAATTGTTAAAACTCCAAGAAAAGCCATCATAGAAAAATAGCCAAGAAGACCTAAACTTCCAAAGGTTATGGCCCATGGAAAAAGAAAGACAACTTCAAGGTCAAAAATGATAAACAGAAGAGTTACCAGGTAAAAACGAACATCAAATTTCATACGTGAATCTCCAAATTGTTCAAAGCCACATTCATAAGCAGAATTTTTTACATCGTCGGGGTTATGACGAGCAATAACAAAATTAACAAATACAAATAAGCAGCCAATTACCAATGATAGAATTAAAAATATTAGTACCGGCAGGTATTCGCCGAGGGCGTGATCCATATGTAAAGTATCCATTAACAGTACCTATATATACCCAAAAATTTATAAGAAAACTCTATTTTTCAAATATTTTAGTGTACTAAAGTAGTCGGAAATATTGAAAAATTAGCCTAGTTTAGATAAAAAATTTAACAAAAATTCATTAACTTCATTTGGTTTCTCTTCCTGTACCCAATGCCCAGCATTATCAAGGAGCGCTACATCTACTAAATTCTCATATTGAGGTTCAATATTGACCCTTAAGTCATTGGAATCTTTATATCCATTTGGAAGTATAAAAAAATTAACTGGGTCATGTGAGCCTGCTAAGAATGCACATGGCTGTTTAATCTTTTTGCCCGATAAATGCTCCATTTCTTTAAAATCAAGATCGTAATTACGATATCTATTTAATGGCCCCCTTAAACCACTATTTTTGAACTGAGTCACAAGAAAGTTAATTTCATCTTTTGTAATCCAATCAGGATATTTATCGTAAGTTGGAGCACCTTCTAGATAACCTGATTCGGAAGATTTATCGCTAGTAGTTGAAAATACTCCATTTTTCATATCACTCATACCTCTGTAATCTATGCTAAAATATGTAGTCTCAAGATATTTTTTTATTTCAGGTTCGAGTTCTTTTTCTGCAACACCTTCTTTTTGAAAGTATATTTGATAAAAAAATCTATCTTTATAAATCTGCTTAAACAAATCAATTGGTGTAACATTCAACCTTCTAAAATAAGGCACTGAAAGGCCACAAACAGCTGATATTTTATCTTCATGTAGTAAAGCTGTATGCCAAACAATTGGACCACCCCAATCTCGACCTATTAGAATTGCAGTTTCAAAATTTAATGCATCAATAATTCCAACAATATCATTTGCTAATTTTTTAAGACTATACTCATTTATGGGATATGGTTTGTCTGATTGACCGTAACCACGAACATCAATAGCGGCTACAGTATAACCAGCATCAGCAATAACACTTATTTGTTTGCGCCAGGAAAACCAGCTTTCAGGACATCCGTGCACCAAAATAACTAATGGGCCGCTGCCTTCAATTTTGGCGTGTATTTTTATACCGTTAGTATTTATAAATTTTGAATGCATAAATATCTTGTCACATTAATACATTTAAGTGACAATTGTCTAATATAAGTGAGTTATAGCTGATTGCTATTAGGATTAATTGAAACTAATTAGATGCATACAACTTTAAAATTATTAGCAGAAAATATTTATTTTTCTGAAGGTCCAAGATGGCATAATAATAAATTTTGGTTTTCTGACTTTTATCAGCATGCGGTGTTTAGTTTAGACGCCTCTGGGACTTTAGAAAAAATAGTAGATATACCAAACCAACCTTCTGGACTAGGATGGTTACCAAATGGTGACATGTTAATCGTGTCGATGCATGACCAAAGAATAATGCGCTTTAGCAATGGGTCACTAACAGTTCATAGTGATTTATCTCACCTGACTAAATATACATGTAATGACATGGTCGTTGATAATGATGGTCATGCATATGTTGGAAATTTTGGAACTACAAAACACAATATTGATGTAGTACCCACTTGTTTAATTCATGTAACACCTGAAGGCATTGCTTCAATTGCAGCAACAAATTTAGAATTTCCCAATGGAACAGTTATTACTCCAGATGGAAAAAAATTAATTATTGGCGAGACATATGCTGGTCGCCTAACTTCATTTGATATCAATCCTGACAAAACATTATCAAATAGAAAAATCTGGGCGCAAATGATGCCAACTTGGATATTTTATATTACTAAAATTAGACGTTTTTTAAAACAAGCCGCTACTGAGTCTGGTTATGCGGTTAGAGTACCGGATGGTATTTGCCTTGATGAAAATATGGGCATATGGGTAGCTTCACCTACTACTTTTGAAGTATTTAGAATCGAAGAAGGAGGTAATGTGACAGATATAGTAAGCACACCACAACGAGCTTATGCATGTATGCTAGGTGGGCCTGAAGGAAAGACATTACATATTTCAACAGCCAATGACTCAACACCAGAGGTTGCTAAATCAAAACCTATGGGTAGAATTTATACCACAAAAGTAAAATATGCTCGTGCGGGAAATCCTTAATTAACAATTTATAAGCCATATAAATTAGCATTATAGCATTTATTCAGTTAAAGCATTTTCAATTTTCATTAAAATTGGCCTACCATCATGAGCTGAATTTAATGGAATAATTTTTCCTTCATAGCGTGCACATAGTGTTGGAGCGTTTTGTTTCTTGTCTCCAATAGCTACTTCTAAATCAACGATTACTAATTCAACGCCTTCAAGTATTTTTAAAATCTTCATATTTATCTCCTATCAAAAAAATACAAAGTAATAAAAATACTAAATTTAAGTAATTGCAATAAGGAAATAATAAACTTTAATTATGTATTTTTTAGATACCTATAGGGAGCATATACAACAAACATAAGGAGAATACCTATTGGTATAAGAAACATTATATGTAATGGCGGGCTTGGCAATAATGATAAAATAGAAGTAGATTCTGGTATAGCATTTAGGTACCAGTAATTAGCTCCATCACCCAGCATAGTATTTAGAAAATATATTAATGGCAAACAAGTTAATGTTATTGATGAAACTCGCATGATTGATGAGAAATTAATATCATGTCGTAAGCAGACTAAACTAAAAATGATTGATAAAAGCAGCATATTGTGACCAAAAAAATAAGTAAAATAACGCCAATCAAAAAAGAAGTTTAAATCTGGTGTAAAGATTGCCATAATGTTTCCAGTCATTCCCCAAAAATAACCAACTTCAAAAAAAATATTTTTTTTTGTAAAAAAGAATAAGCCCATAGAAAGCGATGCTAAGTGACACATATGTAATGGTAATATTTCAATGATTGGATCATTGTAAAATTCATATCTATAAAAAGGTTTAATTAACTCATGGGTTATCAATATAAATCCAATAAAATATGAAATATTAATATTGTTATTCGAGTTAAATACAGTTTTACAAAACAGAGGCACAGAAATTGAGCTGATAACAACAACTAGTATTGTTATAATATGAATAGAGCTAAATAGTTGAAACGCTTCCATTGAAGTATTCCTAATTTAAATTTATTATTATTATTTCAATCTATAAGATTTAGGCAACAAATATCAAAATTAATGTTTGATTATACTTAATTTCTTGATAAAAAACTAAGTGCCAAAATTTTCAAAAGACTATTTAATTGTAACTATACCAATAATTTTTATGATTATTGGCGCTTGGATCTATTTAGATTCAATGCATATGAAGCCTATGGGTGCTGAAGCAGCTTTTAGCTTGCTTGCTATGCCAATGATGCAAATTTGGACGTTCAATGATTTCATAGTTATGACATTAATGTGGATTGTAATGATGTTTGCCATGATGATGCCATCGACTTTCAACTTTCTTTTTATTTTTAGTCAGATGCGTTTAAATATGAAGACTGTTAACAGCCCAAGAATAGAATTAACCATTCTTGCTAGCGTATATGTACTGCTATGGATTTTGTTTTCATTAGTAGCTGTTTTTTTACAGTACACACTTCATAACATAAATATAATTAATAAAATGGGAGTTGTTACAAACAACTATATTTCAGCTGGAATAATTTTATTTGCAGGAATATATCAATTTACTGATTTAAAAAATAATTGTTTAGAGAAATGCCGCAATCCATTGTCATATATTATGGGTACTAAGATTGAAAATATAAGAGACGTTATTAAAATTGGAATGTCCAATGGATTATTTTGTATTGGCTGTTGTTGGGTTCTAATGATGCTGTTGTTTATTAATGGTGTTATGAATTTATTATGGGTTTTAGTAATCACAATAGCAGTATTGGCAGAAAAAGTTTTTCCTTACGGAAATATTGTTAGTAAAATATTTGGTGTTACTTTAATATCCTGGGGTAGCCTAATCTTTTTATTTGAATTTATTTAATTGCTAAAAAAATTTACAATTAATTATATAAGTTAATAATTGAATTTGCTAAAAGCTCTGGTTGATCCTCTTGAATAAAATGGGCAGCTTCAACTATTTGATGTTTCATTCCATCTGTACCAGGTATACTTTTTTGAAAGTATTTTTCTTGTCCCAACATAACAGGGTCTTTAGATCCAAATACTGTTAACACTGGCTTATGAAAAGCTTTTAAAACTTCCCAAGCAGCAACATTTTCCAAAACACTAGGGTCATCTGGGTTCATTGGAACAAGGGTTGGAAACTGTCTAGCACAAGCTAAATAAGTATCATTAGGAAATGGCGCATTATAAGCATTCACCTCATCATCAGTTAGCTTTTTTAATGTAGCGCCTTGAACTATCTTGCCACTATTAAACACCTCAACAGTTTGGCTGTATTTTTTCCAAGCTTCAAATCCTGGGCTTGAGCCCTTGCCTATTGGTAAGGAAGTGTTTGACAATAGCATTCCATTAAATAATTCAGGGTTATTTGCCACAAGCCTTAATCCAATTAGCCCACCCCAATCTTGTCCAAAAAAAGTAATATTTTTAAGATTTAATTTTTTGATGATATTTGAAGTCCAGCCAACATGATTTTCATAAGTATAGTGTTCACGTTTAGGTAATTTATCGGATTTACCAAAACCAATTAAGTCCGGGGCTATGACACGTTTACCTGCCTTAACTAATATAGGTATCATATGTCTATAAAGATAAGACCAGGTAGGTTCACCATGTAAAAGTAAAACTACATCATCAGACATTTGATTTTCATCAATATAGTGCATTCTAATAGGAATGGCTTCACTTGCATCTTCTAAAACTGTAGTAAATTCAATATAATTAGGCTGAAAAGGATAGTCTTTGAGATTTAAAAACTGATCATCTGGTGTGCGTAAAATATTATTCATAAATAATACTATAACATAAATGTTTTAAATTTAGATCAAAAAAAACCCTCGCATAGTAAACCTATGCGAAGGTAATTTTTTAAACATTGATTAATTATTATTATAACCAACCAAAGTGCTTACCTAATCGAGAATTAGTTCTAGTTAAGACTACCGAATAACCTATTAAAACTAAAAATTGTGCAATTAGAGTTGGACTAATACTTAAATCGTCTGCCGCTAGTTGGTTTCCAAGCACTCTTATTAAGGAAATCATAGCTACCATAGTCATAGCTCTTAAAAAAACTCGACTATCACTTGCGGGAGAAAGTATAGCCATTATATTTCCTATACCCAAACCTAGGTAAATATAGCCCCACCATCCCATCCAAAACAATGTGTCTTCATTTGGTGTTGGTCTTCCAAGAGATTCTAGGAAGGCAGTTGCAAAATTAGCATTAACCATCATGAGGGCATAAAAAGTACCCATAAAAGTTAATAAGCATAATATTATTACCGATATTCTATCTTCTAATTTAATCATATTAATATCCTCCTAATTAATGTTGGCTTTGTAATCTAAAGAACACGATCAAAGATCCAATAAAGTTCCCTAGGATGTTAACTGTTAAAAAGGTGTTACCACCATCCTGCACTGATCCAGATGCATAAAAGTTTAGCATCGTACACATAAACATCGTTGAAATTACTAATGATGTAACAATTAGTGACATGCTATAACCAGTTCGTAATTGATATAATAAAGCAATAGTCCATGCTAAAGAAAAGAACATTAAGCCCATCACAAATCTTTGAGCAACATCAGAAGCCTCAAGCCCTGGGGTTTGATCAATGAAAGAACCTGGTGCAAAAATATACTGAACCACAAATAAAGCTTGTCCAATTAATCCAATTGTAAAAATTGTCTGACAAAGCTTGTCGCTAGTTCCCCACATATTTACAGCTTTAGTAAAATTAAGACTACCAAGTCCTCGAATGCGAGCAATAAGCAATGCAGAAAAGTTTATTACAAAAAGTCCCATTGCTGTCCAGTTTTGCTGATCTTCAGGCAATGAAGCTTGACCTAAATAAGTCCAAATTACAAAAAAAGCCGACAAAGGAATGGCATAGGTAAAGTAAGCCCGATCTAGACCTTTATAACCCATATATATAAGTCCTGCGACCGCACCAAAATTCATCAT
>Ga0209502_10001060_pt1 | contig 26897 bp, 25 predicted proteins | sample ArcticOcean_MG_C_10_FD_187442 | JGI IMG/M metagenome (GOLD analysis project Ga0209502, IMG submission 187442) | Marine microbial communities from western Arctic Ocean - ArcticOcean_MG_CB11_90 (SPAdes) (version 2) | ecosystem: Environmental > Aquatic > Marine > Oceanic | place: Arctic Ocean... | reverse complement strand
TGACCAACATACTTCCGTTTGGTTTCAACCAATTAACAGAAAAATCAAGAACTAGTTCATTTAGGTAGATTGCCCGTGACTGGTCAACAGTTTTTATACCACTAATATTGGGGGCCATATCTGAAATTACAAGGTCTATATCTAAATTTAATATTCTTTTTTCTAGCTTTGTTAATACATCCATGTTGCTAAAATCACCTTGAATAAACTCAGTATTTTTAATGGGAGTCATATCTAGTAAATCTACTGCGAATACTTTCCCCGAATCACCAACCAATTTAGCTGCAACTTGGGACCAACCACCTGGTGCTGAGCCAAGATCTACTACGTTCATATTTTTCTTAAACAACCTGTACTTCTGATTAATTTCAATTAATTTGTAAGCAGCTCTTGATCTATATCCGTCCAATTGAGCTTTTTTTACATATGTATCAGCAATATGTTCTTTAATCCAATTTTTATTAGTTTTATTCATCTGCTATGATACCCATCAAATCATTTTAAATTTAAGAATACTCTATTATCAAATGCTTACATCAAAACAAATTTCATATTTAAAAAGTCTATCTCACAAACTAAAACCCGTTGTAATTATCGGTAATAAAGGTCTATCTGAGTCGGTTTCAAAAGAAATTGAAACTAATTTAGATGCCCATGAATTAATAAAAATACAAATTAAAGAAGAGTCAAAAGTTAAAAGAGATTTAATTCTAAACTCACTATGCGAAAAAATTCGAGCAGAAAGAGTGAATCATATTGGGCGGCAATTTGTAATTTTTAAAGCGTCACAAAAATCAAAAATTGCTCTACCTTAATCTAACGAATCTTAAGTAACAAGAAAATACCTAAAACGCATTCAATAAGGTAAGCAATACTTGCAATACCATACCAATTGTCAAAACGTTCTGCAAAGACCCCCTCCATAAGCTCTTTAGGTAAATCGTTAACATTTAAACTCTCTAAAAATGGATTAATACCAAAATAACTAATAGAAATAATTAGCAATAAAATAATGATTAGCCAAAAAACACTACTCTTTAAAAATGTAGCACCCGTTGACTTAAACCCAATAAATAAAAGAATAAAGGAGCTAGTTACCCCAAATAAATGCATAAATAAAAGCATATCTAATGCTATTGCAGTTGCTATATAGTTGCCAGGTATTTTATTAAACAATATAGTTGTAACCATAAGCATCGCCCATAACCCCCCTACCCACAAAGAAGTCAGAACTATTGAAAATTTTTCAAAAAAAATATTCATACTTTATATATATTTAACACTTAATATTTCAAAATTCTTTCGACCACCAGGGGTTTCGAATTCAACATCATCCTCTTCTTGCTTTCCGATTAATGATTTAGCTAATGGTGAGTTAATTGAAATTTTTTTACTTTTAATATCAGACTCATCATCTCCAACAATTTGATAGGTTGACCGTAAATCTGTTTCCAGATCTAGAATCTCAACAGTAGAACCAAAAACACATTTCCCCCCAGCATTCAATGAAGTTGGATCTATCACAACACAATTAGAAAGTTTACCTTCTACCTCAGCTATTCTTCCTTCAATGAAGCCTTGTTTTTCTTTGGCGGCATCATACTCAGCATTTTCAGATAAATCGCCTTGAGCCCTTGCCTCCGCAATATCTTTTATTACATTAGGTCTGTCTTCGCTCTTTAAAATCTTCAACTCTTTTTTTAAGGCGTCAGCGCCGCTTCTCGTCATTGGTATTTGATTCATTATTAGTTCCTAACTAAAAAATATTTCATTTCAATATAATTGTTTATTTAAATTGAGTTTATTTTAAGACTTTGTATTATGCAAGTCTTGCAGAGAGTTCACATGCAGTTCGTCAACATAGTTCATACCAATACATGCAGCTTTTGCACCGGCAAGAGTAGTGTAATAAGTTATTTTATTCTGAAGGGCATTTCTTCTTATCTCATAAGAGTCTTCAATTGCTCGTTTATCTTCGGTTATATTAACTATAAAGTCAATTTCATCATTTTTAATCATATCAACTATGTGGGGCCTACCTTCAGCAACTTTATTTACAGCATGAACTTTTAATCCGCTCTCAGAGAGAACCTGAGCTGTTCCCTTTGTTGCGACTAATGAAAATCCAAGCTTGCTAAGTGACTCAGCAATATCAACAACATTCAAGTGATCTTCTTTCTTAACGCTAATGAATGCTTTACCTGATTTTGGTAAAACCATGGACGCGCCAAGTTGCGACTTAATGAAGGCCTCGGCAAACGAACCACCTGTTCCCATAACCTCCCCAGTAGATTTCATCTCTGGGCCTAAAATTGTATCAACCCCAGGAAACTTTATGAATGGAAAAACAGCTTCTTTTACTGAGAAAAATTTTGGAGTTATTTCTTTAGTTATGTGCTGTGATTTCAATGTTTCACCTGCCATACATTTAGCCCCTATCTTTGCTAATGGCAGCCCTATTGCCTTGGAAACAAAGGGAATAGTTCTTGATGCTCTTGGGTTTACCTCAAGAACATAAATATCGCTTCCCTGTATTGCAAATTGAATATTCATTAAACCCACCACCCTAAGCGCTCTAGCTAATTTTTTAGTTTGATCTATTAATTTTTTTTGGACCTCAAGAGAGACGCTGTAAGGAGGAAGCGAACAAGCCGAATCTCCAGAGTGAACACCTGCTTGCTCAATATGTTCCATTATGCCTCCGACCACCACATCTTCCCCATCAGAAATAGCATCTACATCAACTTCAACAGCATTATTCAAGAATTTATCCAATAAAACGGGTGAGTCATGAGAAACTTTGACAGCTTCCCTCATATATCTATTTAAATCTTTTTTCTCATGAACTATTTCCATGCCACGCCCCCCTAAAACGTAACTAGGTCTTACCACTAAAGGAAAACCAATTTCTTCTGCTAACTTTTCAGCTTCATCTATAGTTTTTGCAATCCTATTTGGAGGTTGCTTTAACTTTAAATCAACTAGTATTTTTTGAAATCTCTCACGGTCTTCAGCTGCGTCAATATCGTCTGGTAAGGTTCCGATAATAGGGACTCCATTCTCCTCAAGAGCCTTAGAAATTTTTAATGGGGTTTGCCCTCCATATTGAACGATTACGCCAAACGGATTTTCTTTCCTTACTATCTCAAGAACATCTTCCAATGTAACTGGATCAAAATAAAGACGATCTGATATATCGTAATCTGTTGAAACAGTTTCTGGATTACAATTTATCATTATTGCTTCAAACCCAATCTCTTTAAGAGCAAGTGCTGCGTGAACACAGCAGTAATCAAACTCAATCCCCTGACCAATTCTATTCGGACCACCCCCTAAGATAATTATTTTTTTATTATCTGTAGGCAGGGACTCACATATTTCCTCATAAGTAGAATACAAATAAGCTGTATTAGTAGAAAATTCTGCTGCACAGGTATCAACTCTTTTGAAAACTGGGTGTATATTATGCTTATTTCTATAACCTCTAATTAAACCCTCTTCACTTCCCAAAATAAACGCAATACGACTATCAGAGAACCCTTTAGACTTAAGCGTAAAAATTTCATCTTTTGGTATTAAGTCAATTTTCTTTCCCTTAAATATGACTTCCAAATCAATTAAATCTTTTATTTGAGTCAAAAACCATGGATCAATCTTTGAGTGCTGAAAAACCTCATTAATTGATAATCCTTTCCTAAATGCGTCACCTACGAACCAAACTCTTTTAGGACCTGGTTCCCTTAATTCTTTAATTATCTCTTCATTATTAACAGACATTTCATTCAGTCCATCAGAGCCATCCTCAAGACCCCTGAGTGCTTTTTGAAATGATTCCTGAAAAGTTCTACCAATTGCCATAACTTCGCCAACAGATTTCATTTGAGTAGTTAATTTAGAATCTGCTTTTGGGAATTTCTCAAAAGCAAAGCGAGGTATTTTTGTAACCACATAATCAATAGTTGGCTCAAATGATGCAGGTGTTTTCCCACCGGTAATATCGTTACTTAGCTCATCCAATGAATACCCTACTGCTAATTTTGCTGCTATCTTAGCAATTGGAAAGCCAGTTGCCTTTGAAGCCAATGCTGAGGATCTGGAGACTCTTGGGTTCATCTCAATAACAACGATTCTCCCGTCATCTGGATTAACTGCAAACTGAACGTTTGAACCGCCTGTGTCAACACCAATTTCCCTTAAAACATCAATCGATGCTGTACGCATTATTTGGTATTCTTTATCTGTTAAGGTCTGGGCAGGGGCAACTGTTATAGAATCTCCAGTGTGAACACCCATCGGGTCTAAGTTTTCAATGGAACAAATGATAATGCAATTATCATTTGAATCTCGAACTACTTCCATCTCATACTCCTTCCACCCCAACAATGACTCTTCAATCAACAACTCTTTTGTTGGTGAAGCGTCAAGTCCTCTTTCACAAATTAAAATGAATTCTTCTCGATTATAAGCAATGCCTCCTCCGCTTCCACCCATGGTAAATGATGGCCTAATTATTGCCGGGTATCCAATATTTGCTTGAACCTGAAATGCTTCTTCTAGACTGTGGGCTATAAATGACTTAGCGGATGCCAAACCTATTTTGTTCATTGCTTCCTTGAATTTTTGTCTGTCTTCAGCTTTATCAATAGCTTCTTTACTAGCTCCTATCATCTCAACATTAAATTTACTTAAAATACCGTTCTTATCTAAATCTAGGGCACAGTTCAATGCAGTTTGTCCCCCCATTGTTGGCAAGAGGGCGTCAGGCTTTTCTTTTTCAATTATTTTACTAACTACTTGCCATTGAATTGGTTCTATATATGTTGCATCAGCAAGATCTGGATCAGTCATAATGGTTGCAGGGTTTGAATTTACTAAAATAATTCGATAGCCCTCCTCCCTTAAAGCTTTACATGCTTGAGCGCCAGAATAGTCAAATTCACAGGCCTGTCCAATAACGATTGGTCCGGCACCTATAATTAATATTGACTTTATGTCAGTTCTTTTACTCAATTAACCTTCCTTATATCAATCATTTTTATAAATTTATCAAAAAGATAATCTACATCAGATGGTCCCGGGCTTGCTTCAGGGTGGCCTTGAAAACCAAACGCAGGAACATCTATTCTTTCAATACCTTGTAGAGTTTTGTCAAAATTGGATAAATGAGTAATCTTTAAATTTTTTGGAAGAGAGCTGGAATCCACAGCAAAACCATGATTCTGACTTGTAATTAAAACCTTTCGGGTTTCCTGGTCATATACAGGATGATTTGCACCATGATGCCCAAATTTCATTTTGATAGTTTTGGATCCGCTTGCAAGAGCTAATAACTGATGACCCAAACAAATCCCAAAAATAGGAATATTTTTTTTAAGCAGCACTTTAATACTATCAATAGCGTACTTACATGGCTCTGGGTCACCCGGACCATTTGATAAGAAAATTCCATCAGGTTTCAATTTTAAGATTTCCTCAAAAGAAGTTTTAGCCGGCATTACAGTGACCTTGCAGCCTCTAGAAACTAGCATCCTTAAAATATTTCTTTTAACCCCAAAGTCATATACAGCTACATGATATTTTTCTTTAAGATTTTTTTGAAAGCCTTTTCCTAACGCCCACTCTCCCTCTTGAAAAACATAAGGACTTTTTGTGGTAACAACTTGAGCTAAATCTAAACCAACCAAACCTCCATATTTTTTAGCATCTTGGTGAGCTTTTTCTTCATCTATATCACCCGCAATAATACATCCAGACTGACTACCAAACTCTCTCAAATGTTTTGTTAGGCTTCTTGTATCAATTCCTGCTATTCCAATTATATTCTTTTGTTTCAAAAAATCAGAAAGGGAAAGATTTGATCTAAAATTTGAATGAATTAGAGATAAATCTCGAATAATAATACCTTTGGCATGAACCTGATCAGACTCATTGTCCTCCAAATTTATTCCAGTATTACCAATATGTGGGTATGTAAAGGTTATCAGTTGCTCAGAGTATGAGGGGTCGGTTAAAATTTCTTGGTAACCAGTCATTGAAGTGTTAAACACAACTTCACCAGTTGATGAACCGGTGGAACCAATTGAGAAGCCTCGAAACTTTGTTCCGTCTGCAAGCACCAATATGGCAGGCAATTTATGCAAAAAAAAAATCCTCGAAGTTATGGTGTCTCTAGATGAAGCAAACGGGTGATTTTTAGCCACCCGCTGAACATATTATAAAGCATTAAAGAATTTTCTTCAATTTAAACTTCATCAAATTTCAGTCCTTTAGTCCTAAAACATCGAACATATCAAATAAACCCGTTTTCTTATCCCTTAAAAATTTAACAGCGGCAAGCGCACCTTTAGAAAAAGTAGATCTGCTACTAGCCTTATGAGTTAATTCTACTCTTTCTCCTTCACCTGCAAACATGACAGTATGCTCCCCGACTATATCCCCGCCTCTTATTGTTGAAAAGCCAATTTCATTCTCTTTTCTCTTAAGGTTATTGCCGTTTCTTTGGAATACCCCATCTTTACTTAAAGTTCTACCGGAGACTTTTGCTACTGACTCACCTAACCTTAATGACGTGCCTGAAGGAGCATCAACTTTATGCTTATGATGGGATTCAATTATTTCAATATCATAATCGTGCTGTAAAATCTTAGTTGCTTTTTCAGTTAAAGAAATTAGTACATTGACACCAATACTCATATTTGGAGAAAAACAAATCGGAATTTTTGTTGATAGCTCGGTTATTAGTATTTTTTCTTGATCAGAAAAGCCAGTGGTTCCTAGAACATAAGCCACATTATTCCTTGCGCACAACTCAATAAACTTTAAACTAGCTTCGGGCCTTGTAAAGTCTATAACCGCATCAGCTGCTTCCAGAGATGATTCAAAATCTGAGCTAATTTTTATACCTGTATTTAACCCAATTAATTCTCCAACATCCTTGCCAATCCTCCCGGATGACTCGAGATCAATTGCTGCAAATAACTCTAGTGAAGTGTCAACATGTACTTGATGTGATATTGCCTGACCCATTTTACCGGTAGCCCCAACAACAACAACTTTTAAAGACTCTGACATAATTAAAACCCTATACTTTCAATTAATAATTCGAAGTATCCTGGTTGATCTGCATCTGGCAAGGACTCAGCTATATCGTTTCTTACAACGTTACCTGCTGAATCAGATGAACCAATTACTGGACTTAGCTCTTTATTCTTAAGCTTCAACTCTTTATTTTCTTCCACTATCTTTATAGAGCCAGTTGCAGACTCTCCAAAAGTAACCTTCTCCTTTACTGCATCATTATTAACAGTATCTTCTCTTGGAAGTGGTCCTGAGTCAAACCTTACATTTACTTCATCATCGTTAAGATCCACATTATTGTTTGATTCAATTACATCACCCTTGATTTCGCTTAGCAATTCATTTTTGAAAAATAAAACAACGTGCCTCGTTTCTATTAACTTTCCCTCTTTTCTCATCACATACACATAATCCCATCTATCCTTATGAAAACTATCTTGAATAAGCGGTGTACCAAGAATAAACTTCACCTGAGATGTTGTCATATCTGGTTTAAGCTTCATTAGCATATCTGAATTAATTTCATTTCCTTGCTGAACTTCAAGCCTGTAAGTTTCAGGTAACATTTTAGTAATCAAATTTATAACCGGAATTAAAGAGATACTAGTGTCAGTTTCGACATCACCTGTGTCTTCTTCAGAATTAGTGCTAGTCCCAATTAAGGAGCAAGCTGTTAGGTTAAGTAATAAAAAAATTAAAATTAATCGCATGGATTGGGACTTTATTTGTAAACATTGATAATATAACATTTGAAGAGGTTAGTTATTAAATATATTTGGAGATATAAAGCATGACAGATCATATAGGCCTTAAAGAATCAGGATTAAAAGCAACTCTCCCAAGAATAAAAGTTTTGGATATATTTGAACGAAGCAAAGATAAGCACATGTCAGCTGAAGATATATACAAGCACATTCTTAAAAGCGGGGAAGATGTAGGTTTAGCTACTATTTATAGGGTTCTTACTCAATTTGAACAAGCTGGTATATTAGTTCGCCATCATTTTGAATCTGGAAAAGCTGTTTTTGAATTAAATGAAAAAACCCACCATGATCATATCGTCTGCTTACAATGCGGGCTTGTAAAAGAATTTTGTAATGATGAGATTGAAAGGCTTCAAGAACAAGTTGCTAAGCAATTAGGCTTTAAAATAATTGATCATTCATTATATATTTCAGCTGACTGCACAAACAAACCTTGCAGCTGCCGCTTGGGTGGAAAAGAAAATATTGATAAGTGCCACAAATAAATTAACTTAAAATTTCTTTAGCGTGATCTATTGTAGCTTCAGTTATTTTTAACCCGCCTAACATTCTTGCAATTTCTTCTATGCGTTGATTCTCGTCAAGTAATTTAATGGCGCTAACTGTCTCATTATTTATAATTTTTTTAGTTACTTTATAGTGCTGAACTGATTGAGCAGCAACTTGAGGAAGATGAGTTATTACAAAAATTTGCCTATGTTTTCCGTTACCAAGGTTTTGTAACAATTTTCCAACAACTTCCGCAACACCTCCTCCAATACCAACATCTACCTCATCAAAAATCATAGAAGGGACATCTGCTTCAGATATAGATGCAACCCTTATCGCCAAGCTAATTCTTGACAACTCTCCGCCAGAAGCAACTTTTTGAATTGGCTTAGAATCAGCATTCATATGGGTAGAAATTAAAAATTCAACCTGTTCATTTCCATAAAGGCTTGGATGAATTTGCTTTAGGCTTACTAAAAACTCTGCGTCTTTAAAAGATAATTGATTAAGCTTTTCTGTAATAATTTTACTTAAAGAAGCTGCTGTATTTTCTCTATTTATTGTTAATTGTTTTGCGCATTGGTCATACTTAACTTTTGCATCTTTTACTGCATGAGATGCCCCTTCTTCACCTAGTAAAATATTTAATTTTTCTAATCTATGATGCCATTCTAGGTTTTGAGCTTCTAATTCAATCGGCTTAATACGGTATTTTCTACAAAAATCAAATACTGATTGTATTTTGGTTTCAATCTCAACCTGCAGCCCCTCATTAGTCTCAAGGGAATGTAAATAATTATTGAGCTCTCTGCTTAATTCTAGTAACTCTATTTCTAATGAATCAATTATTTTTTTTTGAATTTCAAGTCTGCTATCTATGCCAACCAGACCCTTAAACTGTGAGGCCAATTTACTCATAGTTTTAGTTAATGAATTATCATCTGACTCTAGGTTAGAGAGGCAAATCTTAACGCCTTCTATAAGTTCATTTCCACTAGCAAGAATCTTGTGGTCTTCTTGTAATTTTTCCCAGCCCGAAGAACTAAAATCTAACTTTAAAAACTCAGAATTTTTGTCTTGAAGCTCTCTCAATTCTTCAGCATAATTTTCTTTATTTTTCTCAAACTCTTGATTCTCAGAATAAAGTTCCTGCCAAACTTTAAACGATAACTTTGTTTCAGCTACTTCTTTATTATGCCCAGAAAAGCTATCAAGTATCTCTCTCTGTGTTGAAATCTTTAAAAGTGAGTGGTGAGAGTTCTGGCTATAAATATCGACCAAGTACTCACCTAAAACCTTAACCTGTGAAATATTTGCTGGTATGCCATTTATGAAGGCCTTTGATTTTCCATCAACATAAATGACTCTCCTTAAAATAAGTTCATTTTCCTCGGAATTGAATTCATTTTCAGAAAGCCACTCCTGAGCGAAATTATTATTTTTAATGTCAAATGATGCGGATATATCTGCTTTATCTGAATTCTTTCTTACAACGCCACTCTCACTTCTTTGTCCTAATGCCAAAGAAAGGGCGTCTATTAAAATAGACTTTCCTGCACCAGTTTCTCCTGTTAAAACGGAGAATCCATCAGAAAAATTTAGATTAAGTTCGCCTACAATTACGTAGTTTTTAATGGTTAAATTTTCGAGCATAAAAGTCTAGCCCCAGTTTAATTTTTTTCTTAGCATATCAAAATAGCAATAATCCTTTGGGTGTAAAATTGATATTTCTCGTTCAGCTTTTTTTATTATAATGGTATCTCTTAAATCTAAAGGAAATTTAATTTGGCCATCAATACTTAATGATGCTTCATGCATTTGGATTATCTGAATTATAATTTCGCTACTACCACTTACAGCTATAGGTCTATTACTTAAAGTATGAGGATTAATTGGCACAATTGAAATCGCATCAAGATTTGGATGTAAAATAGGTCCTCCAGCAGACAGTGCGTATGCTGTGGTTCCCGTAGGTGTACTTACAATTATCCCATCTGACCTCTGAGTATGAACAAACTTATTATTAATTTTAACTTCTAGCTCAATTAATCTAAGTCCACTTTTTACCACAACATCATTTAGTGAGAATGACTCATAGATAGTTTTATTGTTTCGTATAATCTTTGTATCAAGCAGCATACGGTTATCTTGAATAAAATCTCCGTCCAAAATACTATCGATAGCTTGGCGCATATTAGAAGCACTTAGATCTGCCAAGAATCCAAAGCGGCCCTGATTAATCCCAATTAATGGAATATTGTAGTCAACCAAAGACCTTGCTACCCCTAGCATAGTCCCATCACCGCCAACAATAATTGCAACATCCACTTTAGAGCCAACATCTTTTAAATCAATAGTTATGTATTTACTTAACTTAATCTGTTGTTGTGTTTTTTTTTCGATAAACAAGTCGAATCCCCTACTACTAAGATGGGTAATAAGCTCAATAATTTGTGCATGAATATCCTTCGACTCAATGGTTGAAGGATATTTACCAATAATTGCAATTTTTTGTAATTTCATATCTATCTATAAAAGCTAGCTATCTTTCGTTTGAATCAGTAAAATGAAACTTATACCTAGTATTTTAAAGCAATAACAATTCAATTAACTAATTAATTACTTATTTACATGGAACTTGATAAAAGAGCACAAATTCTTTTAAAATCATTAATAACCCATCATATTAATGATGGCAACCCAGTGGCTTCAAAAACTTTATGCACAACAACTGGATTAGACCTAAGCTCTGCCTCGATAAGAACAATTATGAAGGACTTAGAGGAGGCAGGTTTCATAGCAAGTCCGCATACTTCTGCCGGAAGAATTCCAACACAAAAGGGCTACCGTTTTTTTGTTGACAGCTTGGTTTCAAAAAAAACATTAAATGACTCTGAAATACTTTCTCTTAAAAGTAATTTAGCTCCGTCAGACAACAAGAACTTAATAAACACAGCTGCCGATACAATGTCCTATCTAACAAAATTTGCTGGCGTAGTTATGATTCCCCGTTTAAAAAAATTAATATTTAAGCATATTGAATTTTTAAATCTTTCAAAAAATAAAATTCTCGTTATTATTGTGACTAATGATGGCGCAGTTCAAAATCGAGTTCTTGATACTGAAAAAGATTATGATCAAGTTGCCCTAATAGAAGCTACAAACTACTTTAATGAGAATTATATGGGTTGTGATGTTGAGGATGTTAAGAGCAAGTTATTAATCGAACTAAAATCAATGAAAAATAAAATGACTGCACTCATGAGTGCTGCAATTAAAACAACAGAGGACTGCAACCAAAATAATAATTTAATAATGGCTGGGCAACGAAATCTTCTTAATAATGAAGAGCTATCTCAAAATGTATCAAGTGTCAGAAAAATTATTGAAATATTCGAACAGAAATCAAAATTATTACAATTACTTGAAAAAAGCCATCAAGCTGATGGAATTCAAATTTTTATTGGGGAAGAATCAGGCTACCAAGCTTTAGACGAATGCAGTATTATTACAGCTCCTTATAAGTCAGATGGAGAGATTCTTGGGACCTTAGGAGTTATAGGTCCAACAAGAATGGCTTACGAAAGAGTCATTCCAATTGTTGATATCACTGCTAAACTGTTAGGTAAATCAATTAAATAATATAGATTAAATATGAGTTACTTCCGTCCCGAGCCTTCCTATAAACATGGTGACACTCCAAAAATTGGAATCATTATTTCCAATCTTGGAACTCCAGAATCTCCTACCCCTAAAGCTTTAAGGAAGTACTTGGGTCAATTTCTTATGGACCGAAGAGTTGTAGAAATACCAAGATTTATTTGGTGGTTAATTCTTCATTTTATTATTTTAATATTCAGGCCTTCAGCTTCAGCTAAAAAATATAAGCAAATATGGACCAATAAAGGTTCTCCATTAATGGTTAATGCAAAAGAACAAACTAGGTTATTAAGAAACTTAATACAAAAAAAATATTTAGAACCGATAGAGGTTGAGTTAGCAATGAGCTACGGACAACCATCATTCGATAAAGCTTATGACAAATTAAGATCAAAAAATTGTACAAAGATTTTACTATTTCCTCTTTATCCTCAATATGCAGCGTCCTCAACAGCTTCATCGATGGATAGTCTTTGGCGTATTTTATTGAAATCAAGGAATGTCCCTGAAATTAGAACAATTAGAAACTATCACGATCAACTTCCTTTTATAGCTGCTTTAAAAAAATCTGTGCAAGATTTCTGGGCAAAGAACGGAAAGCCAAACAAACTGGTCATAAGTTTTCATGGGGTACCAAAAAAATCTCTAATGCAAGGAGACCCTTATCATTGTGAATGCCTTAAAACAGGCCGACTTTTAGCTGAATCATTAAAATTAAAAAAAGATGAATATCAAATTTGCTTTCAATCACGCTTTGGAAAAGCTGAATGGTTAAAGCCATATTTTACAGATGTTATTAGGGCTCTTGGTCAAGAACAAAAAAATAAAAAAATTCATGTTGTGTGCCCAGGATTTTCAAGTGATTGCCTTGAAACATTAGAGGAGATAAATATTGAAGGTAAAAATATATTCATGGAGCATGGTGGACAAGAATATAATTATATTCCTGCATTAAATGCTAATCCAGAATGGATTAATGCAATGTCTGAAATAATTGATACAAATATACAGGGATGGATAGATCAAAAGTGGTCAATTGCTGAACAAAAAAAAGACTCAAACAAAACCAAACAAGAATACAACAGAGTTAAAAAAATAAAATTATGATAATACTTACTGGTGGCGCAGGTATGATTGGAAGTATGATTGCCTGGCATTTAAATACAATTTTAAACGAAGATCAATTTGTAATTGTTGATGAAATTCAAAAAAAAGAACAAGAACAAAATATTTCCAAAAGAAAATTTATTGACTATATCGAAAAAAAAGATTTCGCTAAATTTTTGAAAAGTGCCAATAAAGTATCTGCTGTTATTCATATGGGTGCGATAAGCGCGACAACCGAAACAAACTTTAATAACTTGCTAAATTATAATATTAGGTTCAGTCAGATGCTTTGGCATTTTTGTGCCACTAAAAATGTACCCTTTATTTACGCGAGCTCAGCTGCAACTTATGGCGATGGTGAAAGTGGTTACACAGATAACGAATCAACACTAAGCCAACTTTCCCCACTTAATCCATATGGATACTCAAAGCATTTTTTTGATAGATGGATTCAAAATGAGATTAAAACTAAAAAATTAATTCCGCCTCAATGGTGTGGGCTTAAATTTTTTAATGTTTACGGTCCAAATGAATACCATAAAAATAGAATGGCAAGTGTGGTTCTGCATGCTTTTGAACAATTTAATCAAGGTGGTCAGATTAAATTATTTAAAAGTTATCGACCTGATTTTGATGATGGCATGCAATTACGAGATTTTATTTATGTAAAAGATGCAGTTAGTTTTGTGATGTTTTTCTTAAAAAATAATAATATTTCAGGGCTATATAATGTTGGAACAGGCCACGCTGGTTCATTCAAAGAACTTGCTGAATCAGTAATACATAATGTTGAAGGAGAAAATTCAGACATAAAGTATATAGACATGCCAAATGATTTAAGAAACAAATATCAGTACTATACTCAAGCTAACCTTGATAAAATAGAATCATTAGGTTTTGATTTAAAATTAAACACTTTGAAAGAAGGGGTCACAGACTATGTCCAAAATTATCTTCTACAAAAAGATAGGTATGCATAAAATTGAAAGATAGTCTTATTAATGTAGTTACTAATAACTTTAATGCTAAAAATAAATGGTGTTTAGTTGTTGGGGATATCATGCTTGACCAATATATTTTTGGTGATGTTGATAAAATTTCTCCTGAAGCACCGGTTCCCATATTAAAGAAGACCTCACAAATTGAAAGGATTGGCGGCGCAGGTAATGTTGCCCTCAATCTTCAAGGACTCGGGATCAAACCGATTTTAGTTGGTGAAATTAGTAATGATATTTCTGGAAAAAAACTTACTATATTATTTAAAGAACAATTAATCTCTACTCAACATTTAATTAAAACTAAAAGACCAACGACCACAAAAACTAGGATTATGAGTGGGCAGCAACAAGTTGTTAGAATCGATGATGAAGAGCCTTCATTAGGAATAAGTAACATTGAATTAAAAAAAATATTAACCTTACTTAAAAAAAATCCAAGTGTAGTGATTATCTCAGACTATGAAAAAGGTTTATTAACAAAGCCTATTCTTCACAAAATAATACAAACTGCTACTAGAAAAAAAATTCCTGTTCTAGTAGATCCAAAAGGTAAAGATCTCGAAAAGTACCGAGGTGCGACCGCTATTACTCCAAACAAAAAAGAAGCTTTATTACTATCTAACACTCATAGTAAGGATGAAGAATTGCTTGAAAATTCACTAAAAAAAATAGTAAAAAAATATGGATTTGAATTTATTGCAATGACTATGGGCGACTTTGGAATAAAATACATAAATAATAATAAAGCGGTTAATTACCCAACCTCATCATCCAGGCAAGTTTTTGATGTGTCAGGTGCTGGAGATACAGTAATATCAACACTAGCAGCAAGTATTGTTGCAGGATTCTCAGTTGATGTAAGCTTCAAATTGGCAAATATATCTGCTGGTATAGTAATTGGAAAAATTGGTACTATGCCCATTAAAAATACTGAATTACTTCAAGAACTGCAAAGTCAAAAACAAGGCCAAGAAAATAAAATTATTTTAAAAAGTGATTTATTAAATAAAACTAAAGAATTAAAAAATCAAAATAAGAAAATTGGATTTACAAATGGTTGCTTTGATATTCTGCATGCTGGCCATGTAACATATTTAGAGAAAGCTAAAGAAAAAGTTGATTACTTGATTGTTGGGATTAACACAGATAATTCAGTAAAAAAGATTAAAGGGCCCAAAAGGCCTATCATCCATGAAAGTGATAGAGCTAGGATCTTATGCAGTCTTGAATCAGTCGATGCTGTTATTTTATTTAATGAATCTACGCCCATCAAACTTATAAAATCAATAAAACCTGATATTTTAATGAAGGGTGCTGACTACAGTAAAAAAATTGTTGTTGGTGCAATTGAAATTCAAGAATGGAAAGGAAGGGTAATTTTAATTCCTATTGTAAAAGGTAAAAGTACGACTAAGATTATTAATAAATTAGGTTAAATTAAATCTTTTACTTTCTCAATATAATTTAAATCGTAATCGTCACAAACTTTTTCCCACTCCTTCAAATCCGTCCAACCATGTATAAAAACAAAATCTAAATCATATTTTTTTGCTGTTTGAATATCATACAAGGAATCGCCTAAAAATAATGCTGGAAGAAAGTTATGATTCTTTAATTTTTTTTCTATAATTTCATGCTTTGAACTTGGGCTTCCATAGATACCCTCACTAAAAAATAAATCTATTTTATTTTTTTTGAACAAATATCTTATCTCCTCCTGGTCACCTCCCGATGCAACCATCCATGAAATATTATTGGTTTTGTTTTTTAGTTCCATTAAACCTGGTGTTACTTCACAATCTTTAAGTAATTCTATTACCTGCTCGTTTAAACTGTTAATTAATTTATTCATCGATTGCTCGGTGACTTCTTCACACATAATCTCTTTTAAAAAATACTTAAATTTGATATTACGAGAAATTCCAGTTAACTCCACATGATGCTTAACAAGTGCTTCGACTTGATTTAAGCTTGCACCATAAGCTAGTGCAGCATTCCTATAAGCTTCTATTTTTTTGAAATTTGAATTTAAAATAACACCATCACAATCAAAAATTATTGTGTTGTATTTAGTTAAATCAATCATACATCAGTTAAATTGAGCTAGCTTGTTGAGCTAGCTTTGTGATTTCTGCCCAATTTTTTTTCTTAATTAGTTCTTTTGGTGTTAGCCAAGTTCCGCCGCATACAGGAACATTTGACAAGGCTAAAAAATTTTTAGCAGTCTCAACTGTAACCCCTCCTGTTGGGCAAAATTTAATATCTGAAAATGGCCCTGAAAAACCTTTTAATAAATTAATGCCGCCTACTGCAACCGCCGGAAATAATTTCAAAAAATAAAACCCATCTCCATTGGCTTTCATTACCTCGCTACCTGTTGAAACTCCAGGTAGCAGCGGAAGATTAATCTTAGAGCATGCTTCGCCCATTTCTGAAGTATACCCAGGGCTAACTGCAAATTTACTTCCAGCAAGCTTTGCATTAGTAACATCTGCAAGAGTTCTCAAAGTACCGGCCCCTACGATTGCTTCTGGGACTTTCTTTGATATTTCTTCAATAGCTTTTAATGCGCATTCAGATCTTAAGGTAACCTCCAAGACTTTTATTCCCCCAGCTAATAAACTTTCTGCGAGAGGAACTGCGTCATCTATATTATCTATTACAATAACTGGTATCACAGGTCCGTACTTTGCTAAATCTATTGTTTTCATTTTTCCTCTTTATTATATTAATTTATTTTAACCGACCCAAGTGATGGCACCCTCTTCTGCAGACAATACATTTTTCCTCATATTTGAGAAAAGATCCCTACCTATACCTTGTGAATTTTGAGATTTTTGAGTGTCAGTCATTTCCTCTACTTTTCTTTGCTCCCAAACTTTGGAATCAATTAATACATCTAAGGTACCATTAGTTGCGTCAACTCTAATTAAATCTCCAGCCTTTATTTTAGCGATGCCCCCTCCAGCTGCACCCTCAGGGCTCATATGAATGGCGGCTGGTATCTTGCCTGACGCTCCACTCATTCTGCCGTCCGTTACAATTGCAACCTTATAACCTTTACTTTGAATTACTGAAAGTGGTGGAGTTAATTTATGAAGTTCGGGCATTCCATTTGCCTTTGGGCCTTGGAATCTTACAACAGCTATAAAATCTTGATCTAACTTTCCATCATCAAAAGCAATTAATAATTCTTCTTGGCTATTAAAGATTAGAGCGGGAGCCTCAATAATATGATTTTCCAATGGAACTGCTGATATTTTAATAACAGACCTTCCAATATTTCCTTTTAACAATTTCAGACCACCGGTTACACTAAATGGATTATCTGCTTTTCTAACAACGGTTTCATCGCCACTTTGCTCTGGTAAGTCAGACCAATAAATGACATTGTTTTTTAATATAGGTTTTTTTGTGTAATCAATTAAACCGCCGTGACTTACTGAAACTACATCTGAATACATGCAACCAGCGCCTATTAGTTCCTTTATAACGAAGGCTGGTCCACCAGCTTCTTGAAATTCATTAACATCTGCTTTTCCATTAGGATAGACACTTGCAAGAAGTGGTACCTCCATAGCTAAATCATTAAAATCGGTCCAATCAATAATGATTCCAGCTGCCCTTGCAATTGCAACCCAGTGAATCAAGTGATTGGTTGAGCCACCTGTCGATAGTAATGCCACCATTGCGTTAACTATAACTTTTTCATCTATTTGTTCGCCAATTGATATGGTTTCTTCTTTCGCGATATTATTAATAATTAGTCTTACAGCTTCTTCAGTAATACTTTTTCTTATACCTTTATGCGGATGAATGAATGCGGCACCAGGAACGTGAAGCCCCATGGCTTCCATTAACATTTGATTACTATTTGCTGTTCCATAAAAAGTACAAGTCCCTTCTCCATGGTAAGCAGCAGATTCTGAACTTAATAGCTCATCTCTACCAATCTGTCCTTGAGCATACTTCTCTCTTACCTTTGACTTAGTTGTATTGTCAATACCTGTTGACATAGGTCCTGCAGGAATAAAAATTGAAGGAAGGTGGCCAAAGTGTAATGCCCCAATAAGCAATCCAGGTACTATTTTATCGCATATACCTAGCATTAATATGCCATCAAAGACGTCATGTGATAATCCAATAGCCGCTCCCATTGCGATATTATCTCTTGAAAAGAGACTTAACTCCATTCCAGGTTCGCCCTGAGTAACTCCGTCACACATTGCTGGAACACCACCAGCAACCTGAGCGGTTGCCCCAAATTTATTAGCGGCTTCTCTGATTATTTGAGGATAAACCTCGTAGGGTTTATGAGCTGACAACATATCGTTGTAGGATGTAACAATTGCTAAATTTGGTTTTTTTTCCTCTACTATCTTAAATTTATCACCTGAAGGGAGAGCCGCAATAGCATGAGCCACATTTGCGCAGCCTAACCTATCTGTGCCTCGATCACGATGTTTCATTGCGGTTAGCCTCTTAAGATACTCAGATCTTGTCTTATAGCTTTTTTCTTTTATTCTCTCTGTTATTTCAATGATTGATTGTTTCATAATATTTAAATGTTAAGTTTAGCTGACCATTATCAATTAAAAATTACAGTTAAGTCAAATCTACTTAAAATACTAACTAACGATAAAACTAAAATAAAATGAAAAAAATTAAATCTAAAGCTTGAAATTTAAAATTTCGACACCATATATGAAATTAACTTAATAATAATAATTTAATACTAATGGTTAAAAAAAATACTAAATCTACCAGCAAGTCGAAAATTGACGTAAAGAACCCTGAAAAGAGTAATTTACAAAATGAAAAAATAGCAGAGCTAGAGGCAGCTATTCTTTACGGAAAAGCAGAGGCAGAAAATGTACGTAAAAGATCTGTAGAAGAAACTGAAAAAACAAGAAAATATGCAATCGAAAAAATATGCTTAGAAATATTACTAGTAAAAGATAGTTTAGACGCTGCGATTGAGGTAGAGACTGCAACCGTAGAAAGTTATAAGGATGGAGTAGAGCTTACTCTAAAACAACTTGTAAGTATTTTTGATAAATTTAATATTAAGCCAATCGATCCACAAGATGAAGTATTCGATCCAAACTTTCATCAAGCAATGGCAATGGTGGAATCTGAAAAAATAGCCAACCAAGTTCTGTCTGTTATTCAGAAAGGATATAAATTAAATGACAGGGTTCTGCGCCCTGCGCTAGTAACAGTTTCGAAAAAAAAATAATAAAATAAAAAGGAAATAATCAAATGGGAAAAACTATAGGAATTGATTTAGGAACAACGAACTCTTGTGTTGCAGTTATGGAGAATGGAAAGTCAAAAGTCATTGAAAATGCTGAAGGAGCAAGAACAACCCCCTCAATTGTTGCGTACCAAGAAGAAGGAGAGTCACTTGTTGGAGCCCCTGCTAAAAGACAAGCTGTTACAAATCCAGAAAATACAATTTACGCAGTAAAACGTTTAATCGGTAGAAAATTTAAGGAAGATGAAGTTCAAAAAGATATAGGTTTAATGCCATATAAAATTGCAAAAGCAGATAATGGCGATGCCTGGGTTGAAATAAAAGGTGAGAAGATGGCTCCACCTCAGATTTCTGCAGAAATTTTAAGGAAAATGAAAAAAACTGCTGAAGATTATTTAGGTGAGGCTGTTACAGATGCAGTAATTACTGTCCCGGCCTACTTCAATGACAGCCAAAGACAAGCAACAAAAGATGCAGGTAAAATTGCTGGGCTTGATGTTAAAAGAATTATTAATGAGCCGACAGCTGCCGCCTTGGCGTTTGGTATGGATAAAAAAGAGGGCGACAGGAAAATTGCAGTTTATGATTTAGGTGGTGGTACCTTTGATGTTTCTATTATTGAAATATCAAGCGTTGATGGTGAACATCAGTTTGAAGTCCTATCAACAAACGGTGATACATTTTTAGGCGGTGAGGATTTTGATAATAGAATCATTGAATTTCTTGCAGCAGAATTTAATAAGGAAAATGGTGTAGACATAAGTAAAGATGTACTCGTTAAACAGCGACTTAAAGAGGCTGCAGAAAAAGCTAAGATTGAGCTATCTAGTAGTACACAGACAGAGGTTAACTTACCTTATTTAACTGCAGATGCTTCTGGACCGAAACATTTGGTAGTTAAACTAACCCGCGCAAAACTTGAATCTTTGGTTGAAGATCTCATAGAGAGAACTATTGCTCCTTGTAAAACAGCACTAAAAGATTCGGGGGCTTCAAACGAAATCTCGGACGTAATTCTTGTTGGTGGTCAAACTAGAATGCCTAAAGTTCAGGAAAAAGTTCAAGAGATATTTGGGGTTGAGCCAAGGAAAGATGTTAACCCTGATGAAGCGGTTGCAGTAGGTGCTGCGGTTCAAGGTGGAGTTCTTCAGGGCGACGTTAAAGATGTATTGCTACTAGATGTCACACCGCTAAGCCTAGGTATTGAGACTATGGGTGGTGTTATGACAAAGTTAATCAAAAAAAATACAACTATTCCGACAAAGGAATCACAAACCTTTTCAACTGCGGAAGATAACCAAAGCGCAGTAACAATTAATGTGTTTCAGGGCGAAAGAGAAATGGCAGCAGGAAATAAAAGCTTAGGGCAATTTAATTTAGATGAAATACCTGCGGCTCCAAGAGGCACCCCTCAAATAGAGGTTACATTTGATCTTGATGCAAATGGTATCTTACATGTCAATGCGAAGGATAAAGCTACAGGAAAAGAAAATAAAATTGTTATTAAATCAAGCGGCGGTTTGAGTGAAGAAGAAATTAAGAGAATGGAAGATGACGCTGAGCTTCATGCTGAAGAGGATAAAAAACTTCGTGAGCTTGTAGATACTAAAAACGCGTCAGAAGCAATGTTACACTCAGTTAAAAAGACAATGAGCGAGCATAAAGATAAAGTTGAGGCTGAAGAAAAAACTAAAATAGAAGCTGCAATTAAAGATCTTGAGGAAGCTTTAAAAACTGATAACAAAGATGAAATTGAAGCTAAAAATAAAATTTTGGTTGAAGTGTCTCAGAAACTTGGCGAAAAAATACAAGCTGAACAACAAGCGTCTCAAGCTCAACCTAAAGAAGGTGGTAAAAATAAAGAAAAAACAGTTGATGCTGAAGTTGTTGATGCTGAATTTGAAGAAGTAAAGAAAGAAGATAAGAAAGAAGATAAGAAAGAAGATAAGAAAAAATAAATTATAATTAATATAAAGTAGAGGTAAAATAATTTCCTCTACTCCAAACACCCTATGGCCGATAAAAAAGATTACTACGATACTTTAAACTTACCTCGAGAAGCTTCTGATACTGAAATTAAAAAAGCTTATAAAAAGCTTGCAATGAAGCATCACCCCGATCGCAATAGCGGTGATCCAGAATCAACTGAAACTTTTAAAGAAGTCAAAAAAGCTTACGATATTCTATCTGACCCACAAAAAAGGTCGATATACGATCAGTATGGGCATGCTGGCATCGATCAAAGTATGGGTGGTGCAGGTGCAGGTGCAGGTGATTTCGGTGATGCTTTTGGTGATATATTTGGTGATATATTTGGCGGCGGTGGAAGACAAAATAATAGGTCTAATGTTTATCGTGGTGCTGACTTAAGGTACAACATGGAGCTAACCCTCGAGAAAGCTGCTAAGGGCACAGAAACAAAAGTGAGAATTCCAGTATTAAATGGATGTAAGGCTTGCTCAAGCACTGGTGCTAAAAAAGGATCTTCACCGTCTACATGTTCAACATGCCAAGGAAGCGGACAAGTAAGAATGCAGCAAGGTTTTTTTTCAGTTCAGCAAACTTGTTCACCGTGTAACGGCTCAGGTCAAATTATTAAAGACCCATGCAACGTATGCTCAGGAGCTGGAAGAACAAAAGAAGATAAAACTTTATCCATTAAAATACCTGCAGGAGTTGATGAGGGAGATAGGATTAGATTAAGTGGTGAAGGGGAAGCTGGAGTTAATGGAGGCCCCTCCGGAGACTTATATGTTGTTGTTAGCTTAAAGCCACATGAAATTTTTGAAAGGGACGGGGGTAACCTTCACTGCGAGATGCCTATTAGTTTTTCAACTGCAGCACTTGGTGGTGAATTAGAAATTCCAACCTTAGACGGAAATACAAAAATAAAAATTCCAGCTGAAACTCAAACTGGTGCTGTATTTAGGTTACGAGGGAAAGGAATTAAGCCTATTAGAGAAAGTCAAATTGGTGACCTTCATTGCCATGTAATTATTGAAACTCCTGTAAAACTAACAGAGCAACAAAAAAAATTACTAGAAGATCTTGAGGTAATGAATCAAAAAGATAGAGGTAAACATAGTCCTCGATCAAAGACATGGATAGATAAAGTTAAAGATTTTTTTGAATAAAGTCTAAAAAGTATTTTTTTGTATTAATTCTATCTTATAGCCATTTGGGTCCTCAATAAATGCAAGGATTAATTTTGACCCCATCATAGGCCCAGCTTCCCTGACAACTTTTCCACCCTTACTTTTAATCTGTTCGCAAGCTTCGTATGCGTCATCAACCTCAATTGCAATGTGACCAAAGGCATCGCCCTGATTGTATTCTTTTTTATCCCAATTATAAGTGAGCTCAATTACAGAATCATTTTTCTCATTTCCATAGCCAATAAAAGCTAAAGAAAACTTAGCCTCTGGATAATCTTCTTTTCTTAAGACCTTCATACCAAAAAGATTTGAATAAAAATCAATTGATTCATTCAAATCGTTAACTCTCAACATTGTATGAAGTATTCTCATGTACATCCTAAAATAATTAATTTCAAAGCTATTTGTTAAGACCTTTAAGATAATTATAAACTTCATTAGATAAAAAGAAAGATGCATCTCCCCCAGCATCAAGAATACTCATGATATTTGAAGATGAAATACTTTTAGTGGAATCTGAGGAAATCATTATTATTGACTCTATTTTTGGATTAATTTTATTATTCATGCCAAACAAACTAGCCTCAAAATTGAAATCGTTAGTATCTCGACAAGCCCTAACTATAACTTCAGCCTTTTTTTTAGTTGCAAAATCAACTGTTAAACCGCTATAAGACTCGCAAGTTACGTTGGGTAAATTTTTAGAAAGGAAAGATAGCATATGCAATCTTTCTTCAAGGGAATATTTATTATTTTTTAAGTTATCTTTAGAAACCCCTACAACTAAATGATCAAATAATTTAGAGACTCTTGTAATTATATCTTCATGTCCTAAAGATAAAGGGCTAAATGTTCCAGGATATAATGCAATCATAATTAGTATACTTTTATTTTATTAAGTAAAAGTATACATTCCCTGCTTTAGATGTCTTGTAAATATTTAAATCTTTAGCAGAAACCTCTAAGTCTGACTCAAAATAAATTAATCCATCGTTAGTCAGATGTTGGCTAGCTAAATCAATTAAATGTACAGAGTCAAACATTCCAAAAGGTGGGTCACAAAAAATAACATCAAATAATTCACTGTTACTTTTTAAAAATTTTAAACCATCAGTTTCCAGTATTTTAGCTCCGACTGCATTTAGGTTATTTTTATTTTCTAAGAGCTTTAAATAAGAAGATCTATTAGATTCAATAAAAGTACAAGAAGATGCTTTTCTTGATAAAGCCTCAAAGCCAAGCGCACCACTCCCTGAGAATAAATCAAGACACTTTCTGTTGCTTAAATCTTGGTCTAACCAATTAAATAAAGTCTCTCTAATTCTATTTAAAGTTGGTCTTAAATCATTAGAGCCATGAAAAGAAATATTTTTTCTTTTCCATTTTCCACCAATAATTTTTACTATGCTTTTATAATTACTATTCACTACCAACAATAACAGTAGAAAATTTATTCATATCAACGCGCCTTTGAAAAGCAGATTTAATTTCTTCAGCAGTTATTTTGTCAATTTTCTTTGTAAAAGTATCAAGATAATCTAATGGATATTTATAAAACGCCATCATGCTTACATACTCTAAGATGCTTTTATTACTATCAAGTTTAAGTGGAAATCCACCAATCATAAAATCTTTTGCCCTTTTTAATTCACTAGAAGTTGGTCCATTTTTAATAAAATCACTGACAGTTTTTTCAATTAAGTCTTTTGCTTGATTAACTTGATTTTTTTTTGTCTGAACCCCAATTTGGAAAGGACCAGCTTCGATGTATGGCATGAAGTAACTATAGACACTATATGCTAAGCCTCTGTCCTCTCTAATTACTTGTGTAAGTCTGGACACAAAACCTCCACCGCCTAAAATATAATTTCCTAGGTATAAACTTAAAAAATCAGGGTCTCCTCTTTTAATAATTGGGGCACCATAGTATAAATGCGCTTGTTTAGCAGGATGGCTTATTCTAATCTCTTCACCTTTTTTTTCTCTCACTAAAGGAATTGATGAAACTATTTTATTCTCAGTAAAACCAAGACTAATTTTTTGACCGATATCTTCAGCTTCTTTTTGAGAAATATCTCCAACAATTACAATTGATAATTCATTCGATAAATAATTATTTTTATAGAAATTATCTAAATCTTTTTTTATAATTTTTTCAATTGTATTGGCCTCTCCGGAACCTGATAATCCATAAGGATGGTCTCCATATAAAGCACTCATAAAAGCTTTTGAAGCTATTGTTGCCGGCATCATATCTGATTGACTTATACTTGAAATATATCTTTTCTTTTCTCGTTCAAGAATATTTTTATCAAAATTTGGTTTATGAAGAACTAATGCTAACAAATCAATAGCTTCGTTTTTTTTATCAGATAAGGTCCTCAAACTAAATCCACTTTTATCTTGATTGAATGAGCTGTTTAATTGTGCACCTAAATCTGTAAACTGATTAGCTAAATCTTCCTCGTCAATTCCGCCCGATCCCATAACCATAAGATGGTTTGTCAGTGATGCTATTCCACTTTTTTGCTTTGTATCTTTGACACTCCCGGCTCTAAAATCAACATTAATATCAACAATTGGTAAATCATGATTTTCAATAAAATAAATACTTGCTCCATTATTAGTTTTCCAATGCTCGATATTTATTTTAGCCACTGAAATATTTGAAAATAATATTAGTGCTGAGATTAAAATAGTTTTAATGAGCATGCGGCTTTCCTTTTAATTTTTTATTTTTATCTAGAGGCTGTGGATCTAAAGTAACTATTGTTAGAGCGTCCTCATGAAAATATTTTTTAATAACTTCTTGAATATCTGTAGAGGTTACATTTTTTATGTTGCCAATGTAATCATCGACTATTTTATGAGAATAGCCCATTGTTTCTAATTGGCCAATTTGCATAGCAGCGCCAAAAACAGAATCTTTTTGGTAAACTTCACCGGCAATAACACTCGTTATTACTCTATTTAATTCAGTGTCAGTCACCCCGTTGTCAACAATTTTTTTTAATTCAATTTTGAGGTCACGCTCTAAATCAACAACAGAAATTCCTTTACTGGGAGTCGCATACATTTCAAATGTACTTTGACCTCCTCGCGAAAGCATACTGTAGGATGCTCCAACACTAAGTGCTCTTGATGTCTTTCTTACTAAATTTTGATTAAGTCTAGCTGAACTAGTTCCCGATAAAATTCCAACTAATACCTCAAGTGCAAACGCTTCTCTATTATTTTTTATTCCATCTTTACCTAATGTAGGTGCTGGATAACCCATTTGAATATAAGGTAATTTGCTCGGTGCTTTTAAAACAGCTCTTCTAGGTCCATTTTGTTCTGGCTCAACCTGAGGCTTTCTCTTAGCAACTTGATAAGCAGGGATTTTAGCAAAATATTTTATTGCTTCCGAAAAAACTTTTTTTGTATCAACATCCCCAGCAACAACCATAATGGCATTGCTAGGGCTATACCACATTTGGTACCACTCAATTGCATCATCATATGTCATATTCTCAAGATCATTCATCCATCCAACTATTGGTCTACCATAGGGATGAACTCTAAATATAAGAGAGTTAAATAATTCGTTGACTTGAGCTTTAGGTTTATCATCAGTTCTCCATCGACGCTCTTCCATCACTACTTTTATCTCTTTTTTAAATTCCGCCTCTGTAATAACTAGATTCTGCATTCTGTCAGACTCCATATTCATGGAAACTGGAAGTTTTGATTTTTCTAAGCGTTGAAAATAGGCAGTGTAGTCAGCGCCAGTAAAAGCATTTTCTCTTCCGCCAGCAGCTGCAATAATTTCTGAATACTCACCAGGTTTAGTTTTCTTAGTTCCCTTAAACATCATATGCTCGAGAACATGAGCTACGCCTGTCTTTCCATTAACCTCATCAAGACTCCCCGCCCTATACCAAACCATTGAAACCACAACAGGTGAGCGATGATCTTCTTTTACAATTACCCTCATTCCATTATCGAGGGTGATTTCTTGTATTTCATTATCTGCTTGAGCAAAAAATGGTACCAAGCATAAAATAAACGTTAATTTTAATAAATTCAAAGTCATTCCTTTCATTTAAATACTAGTATAATAACAAGATATTAAATTGACCAACAACTTTATATTAAGTTCTAACCAACATAAAAAATGTTTGAATTTCTAAAAAAATTAGTTAAAAAGAAGCCTTTAAAAAAGGTAGTATCGAAGCCAAAGCCAAAGAAGCCTTTAAAAAAGGTAGTATCGAAGCCAAAGCCTAAGAAGCCTTTAAAAAAGGTAGTATCGAAGCCAAAGCCAAAGAAGCCTTTAAAAAAGGTAGTATCGAAGCCAAAGCCAAAGAAGCCCTTAAAAAAGGTAGTATCGAAGCCAAAGCTCGGAATTTTA
>Ga0209502_10001049_pt1 | contig 27122 bp, 24 predicted proteins | sample ArcticOcean_MG_C_10_FD_187442 | JGI IMG/M metagenome (GOLD analysis project Ga0209502, IMG submission 187442) | Marine microbial communities from western Arctic Ocean - ArcticOcean_MG_CB11_90 (SPAdes) (version 2) | ecosystem: Environmental > Aquatic > Marine > Oceanic | place: Arctic Ocean... | reverse complement strand
GAATCCCGTGTGGGTTTGAAAGGCCAGAAAGAAGAGTTGTGGCGGAAAACCCATCTGAGGAGTTGAGTGAGAGAATGCGTCCGCCATCTCGATCACACATCAAAAGATGTTGTTCATCTGCCCATTCAAGGCATGTTGGGCCACCAAAGCCACTGGCTACTTTCTCAATAGCATAGCCATCGATAACCTCGCTGTTCAAGGGTTCTGTATAAGGATAAATCTCCCGAGCCACAAGAAGAAAGACAAGGAGTAAAACCACCGGTAAAAGGTGTGTTCGAACGCCCATGTATTTGACAAACCTAAGACGCGTATGAAGTCTCGCTTGATATTCATCCTGAATAAGAAATCCTTGGATTCATGTAGTTCACAGGTTTCGCCAATTCATGTCAAGGGTCGACTGGCGGATTAAACTCCTCTCCCTTTTTGTCGTTTTTGTCATCTCGATGGGGTACTACGCAAACATCGCCACCTATGATGAGCAACTTGGAACAAAGAATATTCTTCAAGTGGAAAAAGGCCAGATGACTGAAAGTTCGAATGACATCTTGATGAATTTGTCTTTTGGACCTGGAGCTGAAAACCTCTCTTGGAATGCAGTTCAACTGTCGTTGGAAGTGGATGGAAAGGAGTTTCCATGCATGGTTGGGGGTATGAGCTCTATTGGACAATCAAATGGCACGGTGCAATCAAAACTGAATGCAGATGGAAAAACATTCACGATCAATGTCGATGCCACTGGTGAAGAAATGCAATCAATCGATTTGTTCACAATGGCTGAAGCAAATGGAAGTACACCAAGCCTCACGGTTCAACGAACCGATATTTTCCTCGGCAGCAATACTACTGGAGTCGCCGTTGGTGAAGATTTTTCTCAAGTCGACTATGATTCGAATCTCGTGTTTGATGAATCTTCTGAACAGCGCCTTGAATGGTATTCGTACGACCTTTCGGTCCATCGTATCATTCCAGACTCGGAAACGTATATCATTGAAGACCGTGGGGTTTTTTTTAAGGTTCAGTTGTTGAGTTACTATGATTCAAACGACGAATCACGGCACATCACAATGTTGGCTTCAACGCTTAATAACGCTACAATTCCTGCCCTCGTAGATGATTCAATGATTCAAATATCAGCGTGTTCAATCATTGAAAACGGTGATGGGGTGTGGAGTGCGAATGAAGTCATTTCATTGCAAGAAAATGAACTGAACATATGCGCAAGTACGTGTTCAGTAGAGATTCGGTCAATGTATCAGCAAAAACTAATTCGAGGCGCAAATCAAATCTAAGGTTCAAGCGTACCCAATTCACCAGTTGCTGCCAATACGCCGAACATGACGCCATAGAACAACACACCCAAGATCAGTAAACCGATAGAAACCCAAGCGACGACTTGCGCGGCTTTGGCTGTTCCTGCATCTGGGTGCCCCGGCATTGAATTGGTCGTTTGAAGAGCTGAGTTTGCCATAATTAGCCCGGGGATTGCAGTACATATCGAACATCCAACAATGCCCAAAACCGACAAAACCAGCGCAAGTGTTGCGTTCGTTGTAGGAAAGTAGCCCATGGCCATACCGGGCTGAAGAGGAATTTGGTATTGGCCCTGGTTTGGAATTTGACCCTGGTTTTGAGTTTGATTCCAAACTTCCGGGCCGTCTCCGTATTTTGATGCTACTTTACTTGGCTGTGGGATAACCTGTCGGGGAGGGGGGGTGCCTTGCATATTTTCACTTCCGGGTATTGCTTAATCAATATGCCTAATTACAGAAGATTTACTTCACAATTGCCAAGACGGGCACGGGCAACGGCGTGGTCGGGGTCGATGGCAAGGACGGCACGCCAAGCGGATGCTGCTGCCTCGTGTTGTTCTTGTTGGTGAAGAGTTGCTGCGATATGGAGGCGGGCATCGAGGTGATTTGCATCGCATCGGATTGCTGCTTGGAAATCATCGAATGCTGCATCGGCTTCTTTCAATTGCAAATAGAGCAGGCCTCGTTGATGCCAAGCTGGCGCATGGTTCTGATTCAATCTGATGGCTTCATTGAGGGGGCCTTCTGCTCGCTCTGGTCGCTCAAGAGAAAGATAACAGGAGCCGATTTGTGTCAAAGCGTGATAATGGTGTGGGGCTGCTTCAAGCACCATTTTGAGATCATCTCGGGCGTGTTCCCATTCGCTCAAGAGCATGAATCCTTCAGCTCGTCGCAAACGAGCGAGTGTGAGCGAAGGGGCCAGGTCAAGCAATATTTCTGCATCATCGATAACTTTCCTTCCTTCACCCATGGCTGCAAGAATACTGCATCGATTCAAACGGGCACGGATATGTGCTGGATCTGCAGAGAGTGCCTCATCAAATTGCATCAGTGCTTTATCAAGAATACCGCTTCGAGCAGCAATGTTTCCTCGAACGTAACTTATGGTTGCTGAATTCCCATGAATTGCTGCAGCCTCGATATGTTTTGTTGCGGCTGAGATATCTTCAAGGTCTAAGGCTAACATTGCAGCTTCTGATGCTGCTGATGTGTCTTCGTCTGGTAGAAGTCGGAGTGCACGCGCAATAGCTTCCTCCGCCCCTTGTAAATCTCCGAGTAACCGCATTGTTCGAGCAAGGCCAAGCCATGCGACTCCACATTCGCGGTCCAATCGCAATCCGTCATTGAAAGCATTGAGCGCTGCTGAAAGTAAGGTAGCATCGGTTTGTCCTGTACCATCTCGCCCTCTATCTGCGCGGGCAAGATGTAATCGGCCTTCAATAACATGAAGTAAAGCGTGGTCAATACCCAATGGAGTTTCATCAAGAAGCTTTTGCGCTTCTGAAATATATCCATTGAGAAGTTTACGACTTGCCATCCGTGCTCGTAATTCGGCGTTATCGGGACTGGCGAGTAATGCTCGGTTAAGTGCTTCTTCAGATTCTGTAATCTTGCCACTTGCCAGTAACAAATCGGATTTCAAGAAAATCAATTGTGTGCCGCCAGCTTCCAAAGCAACAGCATGGATGGCTGCTTTGAGCGCCTCTTCGAGTCGGTTTGTCATAGGTGACAAGAGCTTAGCAAGCAATCCCCAAGCCTCACCGTTTTGGCGATCAATATCAAGGCAACGTTCGACCGCTTGTTGGGCTTTACCTTGTTCGCCGTCATCAAACAATAATTGCGCATAACTGTACCAATCATCAGATCGTCCAGGGTCATCTGCTAAAGCCAGTTCAATCGCTTCAAGCGCTTCAGAACGGGAGCCTGCACGAGCACGCAACCCAGACAAAAGGGACCGGTCTGCAGCAGTGTCAACGCCCAATGCTTCCAATCGACGAACGTCACGCTCTGCTTCAGCATCACCAAGTTTAGCCAATAAATGAGCATGGGCTCGTAACAGTTCAGGTTGGTCTGGAGATACGGTCATACGAGCCTCGAGCCAATGGCGTCGGAGTTCTTCATCGCCTCGTAGCAAAGCAATATGCTCCAATGCTTCGAGGATATTTTTGTTTCCTGGAGAAGAGCGGTATGCTACGCCAAAGCAAGACTCTGCCCAATCATAGCGGCGTAAGAGTAGACTTGCATGGCCAAGGCGGTGGGCAGCTACAGGATTGAGGCCCAATGACTCAACTGTGATTTGACGAGTCGCAAATACATCAAGTAGACGATTTAACAAACTCTCGGTTACTGAAGATAACATTGATTCATTCGAAATTTCAGACTCGGTTGAAATCGGCGAAATCAGAGTTTCAAGTGCTTGGAGTGCATCTGAATGGGAGAATTCTTGTTCCATATCTGTTGAATGTTCAGATTGTTCGATCACTGAATGGACGAGTAAGGCTCCATCGATTTCGGGGTGAGTGGCACGAAGCGCCTCAACCACTCCAGTCATGTGAGAGAGATGTTGTTGGAGTGTGTCGACTTCTGTGTTCAGGTGAGTGAAATGTGCCGCTTGCCCTTCTTGGAGAACAATGGCTGTTTCAGAGAGTCGTTGAAGCCGTTCGTCTGCCTTTTTGAGCCAAAATCCAGCACCCCCTCCAACACCAATACAAGCGAGTCCAAATACGGCAGTTAGAGGGTCCATTGCAGCCCACCCGAACTTTGCCCCTTTATGGTCTGCGGAGGATTTGAGTATTGAGGGGGGGTTTTTGACACCTTACTGTTTTTTCCGACATATGGGGAATTCTTCGTATGGTTCATCGTTTTGAGTCATTAAACCCCTCGCTATTGGAACGATTCTTTGCTCACATTGAAAGGCTCTCGGAGTTCATGACTGATTGGGGTCGCGGGAATGGATGGAGTTGATGACGATTCAAACCGCCCTTGGTACCATGAACGTTTGAGAGATTTGGAACTCGAAGGATGGGTCATTGATTCCATCGAGGAGTATCTAGCCGAAAATGGGAATTTAGCCAGTGAACGACTGGTATACGTTGATTTCGTTGTCGAACTCGCTCAAGAATTATTGGAACGAACTGGTTATCTTGGCGATTCTGCCGACCGGCGTTCGCTGAACCAAAGTGAACTCTGGGAACAAGAGTTGCGAAATCCAATGAATGCAGAACGAGTACTCGTAGAATATCGGGCTTGGGCAAAGGATTGGCGGCCTTGGGAATTAATACTCCATAGTGCAGAAGAAGACTGGCAGGATGCAGGGCAGGAAGAAGCGTACGCCTCTTTCCTTGCACGCTTTGATGCTTTAGATGTCTCCTCATTACCTTCGACTGCCATCATATCCCCTTTGCTTGCATCGCCTGATGATGTGGATGAAATCGATCAAGCCCTGTCGTCGCTTGAAGAGGATGAGCATAGACAAAGAACTGCTATCGCCAATGCTGCTACTCTACTGGATAGTGCTGGGTTTGATGTCGGAAAAATTGAAAAAATGACAATTATCGAAGGGCTGGATTGGATTGCTAAATTACATGATTTGCATGATTTACATGAAGAATTAAGGTTGCTCATCATTGAGCGAATTACTCTTTTTGACCCAGAATTAGCCGACCATCATGAACAACGAAGGCGGGCACTCATCGGTGAAACCTCACATGCTGAATTGAGGAACTTCCGATTACAAATTGACGCAATTGCGGATAATCTGTACCAGCGCCTTGCCAAACTCAATGATTTGTTAAATGAGTGGAGAGAGAAAGGCGTTCAGTTCCCGCATAGAGACAGCGTACGCCCGATTGAATTGCTGGAGTGGGAGACCAATCTTCCCGAAATCGAGGTTTCCATACATAACCACTTGAATGCTCTTGACCGTTGGAATCAAATTATTTCACTCTGGGGTGGCGGGGAAAATTCTGGTGCTCAAGATGCTGGGGTACTTGAACGAACTGAGCAATTTATCGACCATGTAGACCGTTTAGACCAACAATGGAAACAGTATGAATTGGAAGCTATGATGCTTGTTGAACGGTACCAAGGCATGGGAATTGTGATGAGTGATTGGAGTGATGAAATTCTTCGAGATCCAAGAAGTGCATTACAACAACTGAAAAAGAATGAACATCGATTCGAACAACGTCTCGATTGTATCAAAGATTTGTTAACTCTTGATACTTCATTCGAAGGGAGGGAGGATGTCGATGCACGTGTCGAGGTAATGAAAGAAATCGATGTCGGCTTAGATGTTCTACAAAACACTCGCGAGATGATCGATACATTAGCCAAACGAGGGGCTCGTCATCGTCGGATGTTACAAAAGGATTGGCGCCAATTAGTCGCTCAAGGAAAAGCAGACGATGCCATCCCTACTTCGAGTTTCACACTGCAAGAGTTTGAAAATGAAATTGGAAATATTCGGCGTTTGGGAGCCTCTGTTTCTTCGTCGGGAGTTGGAGTATCTCTTGTCGCGGGAGAAATACATCAACGATTGAAAGCCCGAGCTCGGCAAGAATTAGTATTCTTAGAATCCTCTGGGTGGGCCGTGCATCAACTTCTCAAAGAAGTTGAAACAGATTTGATATCAGCGGCACAAAAAATCAATGCATTTCGCCCGCATGTGACTTCGTATTCTCGGCTTGTTCGTCGCCTTTCCTCTTTACCATGGCACAGGGATGTGACATTGGCGCTTGAGATTCAAGAACAATTACGCGATCCTACCCAATTGAGTTCTCTCGCCGAAAAAATACCTTTGCTGAGTCAACATCTCGCTTCGCAGAAAAGTGGAAATGAAACATTTGTCTTCGAAGCCTGGTCGCCTGCACCAATTCGACAAACGCTAATGCCGGTTCCTGAAAGTTACACCCGGCATACAATGATTCCAAAGGACGCCTTAGGCGATGCGCATGAAGCGATGCTTGAAGCGATGGAGCCGGAAATTGAATCACATGAACCGGTGCTTGAAGTCGTGGAAGTCTTGAATGAACCTGTCGAGGCTGTGGGGGAAGAAAAAGAGGAAGTAAGTAGCCCTCTTCCTGAAATGGTTTTAGAAATCAAAGATGAACCTACGAATGTAATTCCAATGCCATCAAAGAAGGCGCCATCAGCAAAACCTGAACGCACAGAGGCTGTAAAAGTGCAAATGCCTCAGATGAAGAATATTGCTAACCTAGCAATCTACGCCAATATTATTCAATTCCTTGAAGCGATAAATCTCGACGATTTGGTCGATGACTTAACACTCAACGGTGCTGATTCATTGCCAAATGTTCGTCGTCGGTTAGCCAAACATGTTGGGATTGCTCCACGTGATACCCGCGTTGACCGAATGTTGAGGTTGGCGCTTCGGTTGCTACCTCAAGACGATGCAAATGATTTGTTCAAATCAGAATTATTAGCAAAAATTGGCGGCAATACAAAGACGATGAAACTCTGGATGAGGGCTCGACTTGAAAACCGACACTCCGGTTCAACCGATGTGTTTCTCGAAGACGCCTTCGATCTTGGAAATGCACTTCGACGAATACCTGGGCCAGGGTTTCCAATTTCTCTTACGAGTGATGAATATGAATTACCTGACCCCGGTGATATCAAAGCGTTAGAAGGAGAAGTCAAACAACTCATTGGACATATGAACCTCCCCTCAGCGGGCGGTATCATCGTGGAATCATGAGAGTTCGCTAAGAAGGGCACTCTGCTCTTTTTCACTCAATGTGTCTTCGACTGGTGAAGCAACTACTGCAATTTCTGGGGCGTTTGGGAGAGGGGCGTCAAGTGGCATGGGCGCGCCTGGCAAACCAAACGGCGCTGGTAGAGGCATGCCTGCAGCGGCCCCTAATGGTGGAAGAGGAGCGAGAGGTGGTAACGGCGTTGGTGCTGTTGGAAGGGGCAAAGGTGCCGGAAGCGGGGCTAAGGCCACGGGTGGGCCCGGCATTGGCGGCGTTTCAACTGGAATTACTTGCGGAGGTGCTGGAATTTTCATTGGTGGAGGCGGTATTGAGATGGGCGAAACCAATATTTGTGGCTGGGTGGGTGCTTGGGGGGTTTGGGTGGGCATTGGAGTCGGGGCTGGGACTGGGACTGGGACTGGGGCTGGCGTTGCTAGAGAAAGGTGGAGTTGGTCGAGAGTTTCAGTTTCAAGTACTCCATTTCTCAATAAACCTGCCATTTCTGAACCAAGCAAAGCCATACTGGCTCGGAAAAAGGGGCGATTCGTGCCGTAACCATGCAAGGTGTGCACATGGACTCCACCTGAATTAGAAAACTCAAGCCTGTGTGTTTCAAGATGCATGAGAGAGCCACACCATATGCTGAGGGTGACTAAAATAACACCAATAAAGTTGATGATGGTTGGAGGTAAGAGCAAAAATACGATTCCAGAAATAAACATGCCCAACCAAAGAAACTGATGATTATGCATCAATTCATTATGTTGGTGTTTGAAACCAGTGATTTCTCTTTTCATTGAAAGGGATACTTTCAATCTGCGTTGCCCGTCATCATCGAGTCTTGATTCGATAATTCGGAGCAAGTCGTCGTCAAGAACAAGGGATGTGGCTTTTCGACCATCGTCTGATTGCTGAAGGGGATATTCTGTTACCTTTTCATTATGAAATTGTTGGAGAAGTGGGGCTGCTCGAATTGGCAGACTCCATTCGCTCGTTTCATCGGTTGCTTCAAAATTCTCTTCCGGATCTTCTCCGGAGTCTTCGCTTTCTTCGACTGCTGCTTTGAATTCATCTTCGGGCTTTACTAAATCTTCAGATTCCTTTTCTAACGATGGAGTATCTTCTGACTCCACGTCACCGAAAGGGTCTGTGTTGTCGTCTGGCCACTCGGTAGATTCGCCTTCGCCCATAAAAGAGACGAGAGTTGAACCATTAGATGAAGTCGTCGTATTCAACGGTGGAGTTCAGCTAACCAGGATTGAACATCTTCGCGTTCTGCATATCCTTTGCCTGCTTTGGTACCAATTACTGTTGCGATAGCGGATTCGGATGCAATCTCAAGGGTTCGGTCGCTCAATGGTCCATTGAATACAATTGCAACTGCGCCGTCTGCACTTCCTGCTGCTTTCGAGAGTGTTGCAGGACCGACTGGTTCCGAAACTGTCCCGTCAACCATGATGAAGACAGCCTTGTTTTTGTCAAGGTTATCGAGGTGGTCGAACATTTCTTGGACTTCTGCAGGAGCTTCCGGTGCTTCGTAAACTTCTTCCATTCCTTCTGACCAATTTTTATCTTCAACGCCTGCTTTTTCATCGTCTTCGGCTTGCTTCTTGCCAAGTGTGTGAGCGAATTTCTTTGCTTCAACCTTCATTGAAAGGCACTTTGTGACTGTCTTTTGAGGGAGCAACTCCCATTCTTGGCCAACCGGTGCTTGAGCAACGAAATCGACTTTCAAAGTTTCCATCAACTGACTGAACAACATTTCGCCGCCTCGGTCACCATCAATTGCAAGAATGACGGTTTCCTTGCCATTGGCAAGATCGATAAGTTCCTGTTTAATTGTCCCAGCGCCATCGGCACTGATGGCGTTCTTGACGCCACAATTCAAAAGATTGCGAACATCGTTTCGGCCTTCAACAATAATTAATGATGAAGAAGATTCGATATTCGGTCCACAGGTGAGTCCGTGGAACACAGTTGCGGTTCCAGTGGTCATCACTGAGCGAACTTCTTCGATAATTGTCTTTGATGCTGCTTCGCCGGAATTAACCATGGTGAGCAACAGTTCTTTTGCGCGGTCAACAACTGCAGTGCGCTTCGATGCACGGATGTCTTGGATTTCGACAACTGTGATGATTGAACTGCATGGTCCAATTCGGTCAATTGTTTCGAGCGCTGAAGCGATGATTGCTGTTTCAACGTTGTCCAAACTGCTTGGAATCAAGATGAGTCCATGCACTTTTCCGCCTTTCGATTCGATTTCTACATCAACGTGTCCGATACGAGCTGTGCGTTGTAATTTACGCAATTCCAGTTCGTCTCCGAGCAAACCTTCTGTTTGCCCCATGATCGCGCCAATGATGTCTTTTCGTTGGACTGTTCCATTTACTTTAATATCGGCACGGATTTGATATTTCATTGCCTTGCCTTGCTTGGAGCCGCCTGGGCGCCCTCCTGTGTGTGGTTTTCGAGCCATTTTAATTTCTCCTTCTATCGACATCCCATTGCAAGATGATTGGCCGGAGCCAATCGCTCATTTGCTGCAAGAGTGAATGAATTCACACTGCGTGAAAGGGAGGTGGATGGTTACCCCACCTGTCGGCTCCTTTTGAATCCTCTTACGGTTTTCGGGCTTAATCTCTTTATTTGCCATACAAGAGTTTGAAGAACAGAGGCGTCTTCCCATTACGCGTGACGACCTCCAATTCTCGAAACTTGGATGTATTTCGAAGCACTGTCGAAGTCATGCTCGCCGATGGTCGACTCACGAGAGAAGAGAAGCGCCTCACCATCAAACTCGCCAGTGCGCTAGAGTTGACAGAAGAACAACCTGCACTCATTTACAAAGCCATTCAGAACAATACAGAAACTGAACCAGGCGAACTTGTATCAATGGAAGAAGCTCGTGTGATCTATACTAAAGTGTTTGAAGTCGCTATTGTTAATGCCTCCCTCTCGCGTGATGAATTTCGAGTCCTTGCCCATTTGCGCTCCGTATTTGAAATCGATGATGATGAACATCGAAGCATTGAGACGTTGTTGCGCGAAATTGTTAAAGAAAAGTTCGAGGACCCAAGTGTTGTCGACAAAATGCTCCTTACTCTCCGCGATTCGGTAGGACTTGTCGGCGATATTTTTGATACCGTTCGAAAGAAGACCTCCGATGGTGGTCGAATTGAATGAAAAATTGGCGCTTTACCTTGGTGAGCCCCGACCAAAACTGCTACGATCTCATCGTAAAATGTTGAAGTTTCTCAAAGGTGCCTACGACTCTGGCGTTCCTGGCATGATGACGAAACCATCGACTGACTTATTGGCGCATTCCGGAGGATATGCGTTTCACTGTGGTTGCCCAAATCCCGAAATGCGCGATATTGCATCTTGGATTCTTACAAGCGGTGAAGGGAATACTCGCCGCGTCGCAAAACTGATTCCTTCACTTTGGAAGCGACACGGGCAAGAAGACCTTGTCTTGGCTGGACTTTTACTTGCGAATATGTCGGAAGAAGAGTTAGGAGAATCGTCGTGGATGGCGTTTATTCATCTCTTCAAAAAACAAGAACCCTTGGGCGCTTTACTTGAAATCAGTGAAGAATTGATTCGAGGAGGGCATGAAGTTCCCGATGATGCGTGGCTAATTGCAATGGCTGGGCAGAGCAAACTTTGGCATCAGGTTGCTGTGTTGTTTCTCTCATTAAGAAAAGATGATGTTGGCGAAATTCGCGGTCTTGTATCGACCGCCCCTGTGGGTGGAGAATTGTTTGAAAGGATTCGAAACCGTATCCTTTCACAGGAGAATTGAAGCCCTTGCTCGGACGCCGTGTGTGTATGAGTGAACGATTTCTCCCCACAGATGACCCGGTGCTTGAGGCTGTGCTTCAATGGACGGTTGCACGTGATGCACAGGATGTTCGTCGTTTACTGGAGTGGTTACCTGAAGCACGTTCGAGTCGAGAACGTAAAGCATTACTCGACCGCGTAAGGGGTCTCTTAGCAGAACTAGAGTCGGCATTGGATGGGCTTGAAGACCTCACGTGAGGTGATTGAATGGTAACCGTGGTACTACTCGCAGGCGGAAAAAGTCGCCGGATGGGTCAAGATAAAGCAAAGATGGAAGGGGGTGTCGAGCGTTTACGTTTACTCGCCATCCAATGTGGTGTTGAGCGAATCATTACCCTCTGCGGTGATGTGTCCCGCCAATCAATGTTTGAGGGAGAAACATGGCCAGACCCGCCTTCATGCACCTCCTTGTCCGAAATATTGGAGTGGGTATTCGAGAAAGTCGAAGGGGCGATTCAATTCATTTCATGCGACTCGTTTCAATTAGAGCGCGAAGGAATGGAGTTCTTGTTAACCTGCGGGGGAGGGGTTCCGTTGGACGAAGATGGAGTTCGCCAGCCATTGCTTGCCCATTGCCCACCAGAATGGGAATTGAATTCGTCTGAAGGGAGAATTTCCTCCCTGTTTTCGAGTTTTCGATCTCTTGAACTTGGCGAGCTCGCTGTTCAAATGAAAAATTTCAACACGCCTCTTGATTGAGTTCGAATTACGAAACGATTCGATCAATGATTTCGGGATACAATTGATGTTCCTCGATTTTTACCCGGTCTGCAAGAGACGATTCTTCGTCGCCTGGGAAGACTGGGACTCGACGTTGCCCAAGAATTTCACCGGAGTCCATTCCTGCATCGACATAGTGAACTGTACAGCCCGACACTTCAACGCCAGCAGCAAGCACGTCACGATGTGCATGTGCTCCCGGAAATGCGGGGAGAAGGGAGGGGTGGATGTTGATGATGCGAGGAGTCCAATGGTCGACAAAATCCGCCGATACAAGGCGCATATAGCCGCTGAGAAGAATCAGTTCAATTTGATGCTCTTGTATGAGGGAGAGTATTTGCTGTTCGTGAAGATGGCGACGAAGGGTACGATCTGCCTCTTCAGGCAATGCAATACAATGCGCTTGTATCCCAAGTTGTTCGGCTTTCATGAGGCCGGTTGCCTCTGGATTATCTGAAATTACCAGCACAGTGCGATGCCCACAATCAAGATGTGTTTGTTGGTGAGTGACCATCGCTTGCATTCCAGAGCCTGATCCTGAAATCAGAATTGCACAACGAATAGGGTCCGACGCGGAACCCGTTCGAAGTGGACCCATCCCGTTGGTCATATCATGGGCTATCGTGTAAATGTCTTGAGCCCTTCGGAAAAGCGCGCCCATCACTTTTTGAGGGTCCCTCCGTACGGTTGAGCGAGGAGCATGGCTGAAATGGTCGCATCAAATTCTTCGGCAAACGCTGAAGAAGGCGTTGGAGTTTCAGCAAACCCGTTCCTTCATTTAACTGAAGAAGAGATTATTCAACGGGTTCTTGGTGAACACAAACCTTCGCGCAACCCCTTTGTCCGAGGTATATGGATTATTATTGGAAGCATTGCGGTTCTCTTCGCCGTAATCGGGATATTCGTGCCAGGTTGGCCAACAACCTCTTGGCTGGTACTTTCGGCGTATTGCTATGCTCGCTCAAGTCAAAAAATGTTCAAATGGTTGCTTACCAATCGAATATTTGGTTCTGGACTTTTAGAATATTATCGGACGGGGAAATCTTTGCCGTTCCACTCTAAAGTGGTTATTGCAGGCATTATTTGTATCGCGTCAACCGCCTCGATTTGGGCAATCACCAAAGCGGGAGATCCTGGTTTCGGCCAGACGCTCATTGCTACCGTCGCCATCATCGGCGTGTGGTGGGTCGGTTGGAAAGTTCCGACCACTGCTTAGTCTTCAGTTGTTGGTCCTTCGTACTTCTCAACTGTTGAATGTCCTGCTTCTGTATCAAAATTTGGAAGCAGACCGTGAATGATGAGTCGAATGCTTCCCAGTCCGAACCAAAAAGCCATCCTCCATGCTCCAATGAGATGTTGAAAATATGATTTTTGAATATCCTTGAGATGACTCATACTTGAAGCCACACGGTTCTCGACTTAAACAATCGGGGCATATTTCCGAAATAAGCGTTCAATGCCGGAAAAGTCGATGTCCCGTGAACAACATCGAAAGACCTCGTTCATCAGCAGCATCGATGACTTCTTGGTCCCGAATCGAACCACCTGGTTGAACAATTGATGCTGCTCCAGCATCAGCTGCCTGCTCAAGACCGTCTTTGAACGGGAAGAAAGCATCAGATGCAAGAACGCAACCTTTTGCACGCTCACCTGCTCGACGGGCGGCGATTCGGACTGCTTCTACTCGACTGGTCTGACCCGGTCCAATACCGACAGTAGCGGTTCCTTGAACCATTACGATAGCGTTGGACTTCACTTGTTCACAAATGCGAACTGCAAATTTCATACTTGCTATTTCATCTTCACTTGGTGACTTCTTCGTAACGACCTTTGCCTTGTCCCAGTCAATAACGGGTGGTTCTTCGGTTTGAACAAGCCACCCTCCTTCGATTGGTTTACGAACAAGAATTCGCTCAAGAGACGCCAAGCGGTTTCCAGGAGATTCGATAGTGAGGATTCGCCGGTTTTTCTTTTGCATGACGATTCCTTTAGCATCAGCGTTGTATGCTGGAGCCATAAGAACTTCGATAAAGAGCGATTCCATTGCTTTGGCCGTGTCGGCTTCAAGTGGTTCATTGAAACAGATAATGGATCCAAATGCAGATTCCGGATCGCTTGCTAATGCCGCTTCATACGCTTCTTTTTGAGTCGCACCAAGGGCCGCTCCACAGGGATTGTTGTGCTTGACAATGACGCAAACGTGTGGGGTGTTTGGCCATTCATCGGTCGAAAGAGCGCGGCAGAGGCGAAGTGTAGCGTCTGCATCCGAATAATTGTTGTACGACATGTCTTTTTCACCCTCGACATGTGCAGTTACAAGTGTTGAATGGTTGCCAAACTCACGTGGGTCAGTATACAATGCTGCGGCTTGGTGGCTGTTTTCACCGTATCGCAGCGCATGAGTTTTGACAGCAGATGCCAGAAGGGTGGATGGGAGGCGTTCTGTCTGTTCGGCGGTAACATCACTCAGTTCAGGGCGGCCAATCCAGCGAGCATGAAGTTCGTCTGCAATGGCTGAATCATAGGCAGCAGTGTGCTCATATGCGTCCAAGGCGAGGCTACGCCGTAAATCCATTCCAATCGATTTGACATCAGATGCAGAATTGAGCGCAGATACGATCTCATCGTACCGTGTTGGATTACAAGCAATAATGACATTGCGATGATTTTTCGCTGAGGCGCGAACCATCGTTGGCCCACCGATATCAATCATTTCGAGGAGAGCTGGATCTTCTAAAGGCGGTTGTTGGGCTGCTGCTGCCGAAAAAGGATAGAGGTTGCATGCCACAAGTTGAATCGGAGGATAGCCCAGTTCTGCTAAACCCTTCAAATCCTCTTCAGATTCAAGGCGAGCAAGAAGTGGTCCATGAATTGCAGGATGAAGTGATTTGACGCGCCCATCAAAAATCTCAGGGTGCCCAGTTACTTCGGAAACGCCGATAACGTCGAGGCCTGCTGCACGAAGAGTACGAGCAGTTCCTCCAGTCGATACGAGTTGGAAGCCGTGTTGTGACAAAGAGGTAGCGAATTCTACAATACCTGTTTTGTCATAAACGCTGAGCAAGGCACGTGGTTGCGGGGTTGAGGTTGCGCTCATCGAAGATTCCCGTTATCGAATGCATTGGTCCGATGATATTGAACATAGCGCCGCAGAAAATTGGATTTTCTGCCGGATTAATCGCCGCGGGCTGAGATGACTTGGTCAACTCGCAAGAGGCCGCAGGCCGTTTCACAAGCCGCTTCCAATCCATGAGCCAGTGTTTCTGCACTTCCCCATGCTTGGTCAATAGGCTTACAAAGACCGGTTTCAGCTACGCCGAAACTCGAATTGCCTTGGCGGTGTTGAGATCGGAGTTCGAGCAAACAATCGAGTTGGTCGTTACCAGAGTTTGAAATCAGAACCGATGGAATGGCCTCAAGTGCACGAGCGAATGCTTCCATAGCCAAACGTTCCCGGCCACCGTGTTGTTCAGCAGCATCTTTGATCGCCAGACTGGCAGCGATATGCAGACTTCCGCCACCCAGTAGAACCTCGCCTGTTTCCATTGCACTTGTTACCGAGCATAATGCATCATACAACCCTCGTATGATTTCTTCAGTTGCAACTCCATCGCCGCCCCCGACATCGACGGTAGCAAGTCCCGATTTCTTGCCGAAATCGAGGTGGATGCGTTCTCTTCGGGCGTCATCGCCTTCAAAGATTTCAACATTCATTGATTCAAAAGTACCGAGAGTTGATGCTGTGAGGTCATCGAGGTGGTCAACGAGTTGTGCACCAGAAGCCTTTGCGACATCTTCAGCGCCCGCTCGCTCAAAACCAGCGAGAACGAACAACCCGGCATCGACGAAGCGGTGGAGGGCGCGTGGGTCAATTTCTTCAGCACAAACAACAATAGTTGCTCCACTTTCAAGAATTTGAAGTGATTTCTTTTCGAGGATGCGTTCCTCTGCTTCCATGAAGGCGACCCATTCATCCGGAGTTGAGATTTCAATTTCAGCCTCCCGGGTACTTTGCTCAAGGGCGATAGGGCAGGAAAGAACGGCAACCCTACCTGCGGGGAGATGTCTTGGCATCCGATCGAGTTCAAACCGGCGTTCTAGAACCAATCCTTGCAAGAGCGAGGTGTCAGAAAGAGTTCCTTCGCCGCGCTTTGTCATTCGGACATCTTCGGTTCGGACATGGAGTACTCCGTTACTTTCTCCAGCGACGGTTTGGGCTGCATCGACAATGCAGCGTGCGAGATGTTCGCTACCAGATTCTGCAGCAGTTCCTGTCATTGAGGTTTTGGCGACCAAAATAAGTCGGTCGATATCGGTGGGGGATATGCGCTCAACACGTTGGTCCAACACCTTGAGTGTTGTTTCAAGGGCTGCTTGATAGCCTTTAACCGCCAAGAGTGGATGGAGTCCTTTTTCTAAAAGGCGCCCTGCTTCACGCATAAGTTCACTGGCGAGAATCAGACAACCAGTCACGCCATCGCCACAAGCATTTTCTTGAGACTCTGCGAGTTGTACAAAGGCTTTAGCCGCTGGGTGTTTGACTAAGAGTTCTGCAACTATTTTTGCCCCGTCGTTGGTTACAGCTGTCTCTCCACTGGTTTTGTACATCATTTTGTCAAGACCATTTGGGCCAAATGTTCCTTTGAGAAGATTGCCGAAGGCAACTGAGGCATTCACCAGTTTTTGAGTGACAGCAGGCCCACTTGTCACCGAAGTGGTTGGACGGACAATCGCAACCGGTGCGCGCCCTGAGCCGTCGTTACGTTGAGCCATCACTTCAAGCGGCGGTGAAGCGTATAGATGAACCCTTTCTCTTGCCTAGGTATTTTGAAAAAAACGCGAGATGCCGCGGTTGAGGGTTTTGTGAAAGATCAAAGAAAATGGTTCTATCTTCGATTCTTTTTGCCCTTGCGCGGTTTAGAGCCACGCGATTGGTTTTCCCACGACCGGCTGTCTTTACTACGGCGGTCAGATTCGTCTTCCCAATTGTTATCTTTAGGGGCGCGAAGGCCTTCGGGCATGTCTTCAAACGATTCGATATTGAGATGCATGCCTCCTAATTCTTCTTGGAGTTGACGGACGTTTTCCCCACCTTTGCCAATAAGGGTCGAAATCATGTTTTGGGGTGCGTAAATTGTCGCACTGGTTTCACCTTTGAATTGTACTTGGCATTGAACGCCAACCCATTGTTGGATGATGTGGACCAGTTGATCTCGAGCAAGAGATTTGAGTGGTGATACTGCGCCAGCAGTGCGCCCTTCAACAGGCACAACAGCAATTTCAGAACCAAATGCAAACATTTCGTGAGTGATTTTCCCGCTAGGGAATTCAACGACTTCGATGACTGGCCGAGCAAGTTCTTCTTGCATTCCTGTTGGAGGTTTTACCGTCATTCGTAATTCAAGGACTTGTTGAATTTGACCTGCTTCAACGTGAATGATCGTATCAAGCACTTGGCTTACAAGGCCCAATTCAACTTTTCCAATCAGGCGCTGAATTGCTTCAAGTGCGGAGTTAGCGTGCGTAACGCCGAGAAGTCCAACTCCTGCAAGGCGAACATCAGCAAATATTTCGAAATCACGGGTACGGCGTACTTCATCGAAAATAACGAAGTCTGGACGGACAAGGAAGATGATTTCTGCTGTTTTCTCAAGGTCGCCCTCGAGTGGTGCGTATTGAGTGATTCGATCTGCGAGTTGCAGGTCACGGGGTGCTTCCATGGTCTTGACCATTGCACCGATTTCGGTGTCGAGGTATTCTGCAATCGCTTGAGCAAGTGTCGTTTTTCCAGAACCTGGGCGTCCACAAATGAAAACACCACGATGATGGTCTGCTAAACGTGCAATGAGGCGCTCGTCCAACTCATATTCATTGAGAGAAAGTTTGGCTACAGGTCGGACAATGGTAATTTCTCGAGCATCCGCAAAAGGAGGCCATGCACAAGCAATTCGCAAATCTCCGAGTTGAATCACTTTACATCCAGTACGGTCAATTTCAAGAAAACAATCACTTCGATGACGGTTTTCGTCCACGAGATCTCCCAGTTCTTCTTGTAACGCCTCCATTCGTAGCGTATCCCAATTTTGCTCGGATTCAACCTCGATTAACCGAAGGTCTCCGATCGAACCTTGTTTGACTCGAGGAGGGCAATCGGCCTTGAGAAATACGGTGTGAACCTGTTCCATCAACAAAGCTTCGATTGGTAGAGGGAGGGGGGGGTGGTCGCCGAACTTAGCCATTGCAATCGGCCATCGTCGGTACGAGGAGCATTTCACCCTTCGCATCGAAGGCAAGAGTGTGAATCAGTTTGTTTTTGGTTGAATAAGTGCGGCAGTCCACCAAAAAGAGCCGATGAAAAACAGCGATAGCCCGTAGGAACCCACAGTTGGGAAATCAAATACGCCGATGCAAATCTGAGCAAAAATAGCAATCGATGCGAGGAAGCTGAAAATGACCAGAATACCTTCTGCATTTAGGCCAAGTGCTCCGAAAGTAATCTCCTTTTCAGACAAGCCCCAGGCCATTCCTGTGAGTGCCGATAGCCCGATGAAGGTCAGTGTGGCATCCATGAGGTTGCCTTGGAGAATCCATGTAAGGAAAGAGGCAAGAAAACTTCCGAGGAACATGCGTTGAACGGTCACAAAGGAAAGGCCCATGTCATTGGCGAAGCGCCTTTGATTCTTGAAGACTCGCAAGAGGAGGTTTCAATTCTCTACGTTCTGAAGGTGATGTTGGTGGGCAAGTGATGTTGCTTTGTCCAGCAAAGTTGCGGTTCGAAGGTGGTCTTCGATGCTTTCGAGTGCCGAGTTGTTGTTTGAAAGAATGTGTTTGTATTGTGCTTCGAGTGGGGGGGTTGAATGGAGCGTTTGTAGAGTTCTATATCCTGTTCTTTGCGAACCGAATTCTATTGATTTATGTTCTCTAAAATCAAGGCGTATGTGTTGTTTCGTCCCCTCAATTGTAAGGCGATTCATATCTGCTTGCCCCCAGCCAACGTGTACTTCCACATCAGTGGGTGGCCGAAGTCCTTGGCCTGAATACGTCATGTGAAATTGCGCCCGGGATGCGAGAGACATGGGCACAGGCCTATTGTTTTCAAGCGCTATCGCGACAGAAAAAAGAGGAGAAGATTCGGAAACAAGAAGTGAGGGGAGTAGAGCAAATGCATGCGATGCTAAATTCTCAATCACATTGCCGTTTGCTGGTTTCTGGCGTGAAGAATATTTCGTGAACCGAATTGATTTGACTTGCCCGATGGCATGACTTTTGATGAGTTGCGTAGCATATTCTATTCCGGGATGATAGCGTAAAAGATATCCAGAATGGAGAGTGCCCGTGCTTTTTTGAGCTGCATCACATAGAAGTTTGACCTCGTCGAAAGATTCCCCGAGGGGTTTCTCGACCAGAACATTGAGCCCTTGTTGCAACATGGCGATTCCAAGAAGAGGATGGGTTGAGTTTGGAGTCGCAATAGAAATAAGATCCAGTTTAACGGCCTCATGCATTTCCATCCAGTTTTGAAACACCCCGTCAATTGACGGATGTATTGAATCCAGACGACGAGCTTTGATGTCGCAAGCATATATTCTGTCAATAAATCCTTGACTTTTCAATTGTGCAAGTGTTTCGAGATGTTTTGTGCCCCAACGGCCACAACCTACTACGCCCACATTGTATGACATCGTAACCAAATCATTCGTACGGCCGAGGCCTGAGAGCGTTACCTTGTTCATCGTGTGTTGTGAATTCATACCGGGTGACGGCTGCCGTGAATTTGGACAGGTCTTGTGTGTTTTGATTTTCAAAACCAAAATCAGCATACAGTTTCGGAGAGAACGAAAACCCCTCCACACCAATATATTCCGCACGTGATACACGAGTCGTGATTCGTCCAAACCCGTGATGCCAGAGAGCAAGTGCCGTGATGGCGTCTTGGCTTGTTGGTGACTTACGAGGGATTCGAGGGAATGGAGGAGTTAAACACGAATTGGGTATGAGGTTCTGCCCCGTGCGTATGTGTCGTTTTTTAGACATGATTGAACGCATAAACATCCAACGGATTCTGAAATGTGAACGGTCCCTGTAGGTGTTTTTAGACAAATATTTCTTTTCAAAGTCATAGATGATATGTTTGATGATGTCCCAGACTTCACGGGTCATGGCATACCCCCAGAAATGGCGGTTTGTAGCAACTGCATGCTGCATTTGTTGCGTTTGTAATTCAGGAGAGTCATGGTTGATATTATAGGCCATTACAGTCCCAATATCACAGTAGTTTTGAGACCAGTCAGAAAGGTCGAGCACCGTTTGAATATAACTCGGTGCAAGCAGCATATCATCCTCAAGCAAGATGATTCGATCATACGAAAGATCGTCGAATAATGTCCTTCGGGCATCGATAAGATGGCGCCCTATGCCCCAGTTCTCCCCGCGAAGAACAAAGGTTGGATCATCGAAAGAGGAGTTGTTGACCAATTCGACAAGGTCGTTTTGACGTGCTTTTTCTCCCCCGTCGAGGTAGACATGGAGATCGCAATCGTGGGCAGCTTTATTGGCTTCAAGAGCCGAAAGAGTTTGTTGGAAATAATCCACTCGGTTAAAACCAAGGAGAAGAATTGCTGTCTTCATTGCATTCCCTCCGTTTTTGTGAGAAAAGAGGCTCGGTCATGTAAACAGTAGCTCGGTTGTAATTGGCTGAAATGGGCGGACTTCAATTCATCAAGGCAGTACCGAGAACCAGTCTCGCCTAGATGATGCCCGCCCATGAACTCGCCATCTTGTTCTTGATGATGAATCAACCGTCTTTCTATCGACCTTACTTGCCTGAAATGGTTTGATACAAGTGCCAGCGGGTAGAAGGGGGGAGATTGCTGTTTTCTTGAACAGACAAAGAAAAGAGGATCTTTCTTTGGTGTTTTTAGAAATGTTTGGCCCATTGAGTGTTTTGTTCGATAGTGGAGGCTAGTCTTTACAAAGGGAGTCGTTGAACATTGCCCGATAAGATGCAACGTTGGGCCCCTCATCTGCTTGGTTTAGTCACCCCCCTCGTAGCTATCTTTGGAATTCTTATGGGTGGCTGGTGGTCTGGCAGCGTAATTGTGCTGCTTCTTATCCTCTATCCACTCTTGGATGTTGTTTTTGGCAATGATGACGCTGGCAGTCGTGTAAACCAAGGGCGTGCCTTTGATATTATTCTCCATCTGCATGGGCTTCTTGTTCCGATTGCTATTGTGATACTCTTGTGGCAAATACATGTGGCTGGCTGGAGTCAATTCATGGCTTTAGGCGCTGTTTCGATCGGTTTTTCATCAGGAGCGAGTGGGATTGTAACTGCGCATGAGTTGGGCCATCGTCGTCCTCGTTCCTTCAGTTGGTGGCTTGCTCGCCTCGACCTGTTATGCGTACTGTATCTACACTTCACAACTGAACATAATCACACGCATCACAAACATTGGGCGAGAGATGTTGACCCGACATCTTCGCCGTTCGGACGGAATCTCTACGTCCATGTGCTTCGAACTGTACCTCTGCAAGTCATTGGTGCTTGGCGGGCACGTCCTGTCGATACGGGACGATCCCTTGCGGTCGAAGGTTTGCTCGTTCTTGGGCTTTTCATCCTCAATCCAGCCGTATTAGCTGGTTTTCTTCTTCAAGCAGGGTTCGCTATTTTCATTCTTGAATACGTCAACTTTCTCCAGCATCACGGCTTGCAGCGCGAGGATGGCGAACATGGAACTGCTGCACATGCGTGGGAAAGTCGTTCTCGCTGGTCACGCTGGACACTGTTAGAATTGCCCCTGCATCCATCTCATCACCTGAAATCGAGTTTGCCTTATTACGGCCTCGATACTCACGATGATGCTCCGCAGTTGCCGTTTGGATACTACCTGATGTTCTGGCTGGCGCTCATACCTCCACTGTTCTCAAAAGCAATGGCGGCGAGCAAGCTCCAAGATTCGAATGTTTGATTTACCCTTAGGGGCAATCCGTCGGAATAAATTGGAGTGGGTTTTTCTTTTAGAATGATTATGAAGGGCAAGGTATCAAAGCCTATCGCATTTTGGGACACACATGGTGAATAAGCAAGCCGCTATTCTTCTTTTAAGCATTCTACTCTTTTCAATCCCATCTTATGCTACAGCCTCGAAGGAAGCGCCTTTGGTTGAGCAATTTGGTGTTGGCTTCGATGAAGTCGTCATTGCGGATTCGACAGATGAACTCTCAGATCCTCGGGATTTAGAATTCCATCCTGGTCGAGCAAACGAACTCTGGGTGGCAAATCGAAATACAGACAGTATAACCATTATAGAGGATACTGGACTTGAAACACAGACTTCTCAGAATCGTAAAGATTCAAACCGAAACCATTTCCTTGAAGAAGTAAGTGCGATTTCGTTTGGCGCATATCACCCCGAGTTTGATTGGCAATGGGGTTCTGCTCAAGAAACGAGGAATACATTCTGTGGCCAAGGAGCCGCGAACAATTTCATGGGCCCGGCTTTGTGGCCGTCGTCCTTAAGCCATTTTGCAGTGGAAAATCAAAACAACGGTAACGGCCTTTTGGGCAGCCATATTGACATGCTCCATGAATCTCCATATGGGGTAGGAATCGCTCATGATTCTGCCAATGCATACTGGTACAATGATGGGTATTACGGAGAATTGGTGTTCTACGATTTCCAATTAGACCACGATACGGGTGAAGATGACCACTCCGATGGAATAGTTCGAAGGTATTCAGAAGTACAACTCACCCATGCTTATGGAATCCCGGGCCACATGGTCTTGGATAAAAGCTCAGGTATCCTCTACATTGCTGATGCAGGTGCGGACCGTGTTCTGTGGGTCAATACTGACGATACATCGGTTTCTTCCCAGAACATAATGAGTTCTTCCACTCGGTTGGAACCACTTCAAGAATATTCTGAAATGACTGGAATCGAATGGGGCGTTCTTGCCACTGGCCTCAACCGGCCTTCAGGTATTGCGCTTGATGGTGACCGATTGTTTGTCTCTCAAAATGGAAACGGGAAACTTACCGCGTTTGATTTGAATTCAGATGGAAAGAGTGCATCTGAAGTTGAAACTGTTCAGACTTCAGCTTCTTCGATCATGGGTCTAGAAATAGGGCCAAACGGACATCTTTACTACGTCGATAATGGACGTGACGAAGTTATTCGAATCGACCCCTACATGGATGAAGATGGTGACGGGGTAGGTGACGAAGTCGACAACTGTCCCTTCGTTGCGAACGCTGCACAAGCCAACCACGATGGTGATGCATTCGGCGACCTTTGTGATGCGGATGATGACAATGATGCGGTTTTAGATGTTGATGATGATTGTGCTCTTGGAAATTTAAGTTGGATATCTTCAACGGCGACTGACCATGACATGGACGGTTGTGCGGATTTAACCGAAGATAATGACGACGATAACGATGGCATGGATGATAGTGTAGATTACTGTGCAACAGGAGATATTGCTTGGACCTCTTCTTCCTCTACTGACTATGACATGGACGGTTGTAGAGACGCTGGTGAAGATTACGATGACGATAATGACCGGATTTGTGATGCTGCTGTTATGGATGGCTTTTGGACATGTTCTGAATCCTCAGCAGAAGTTGATCTTTGTCCAATGAGTGCACCTTCTTTCTTCTCAATCATGTCGAATGATGGCGACCAAGATGGTTGCGAAGATGATACTGAAGACCTTGATGATGACAACGATGGATTCTCAGACATGATTGATAATTGCCCCGATAATGCTGGCACGAGCGATGCTGGTTCTGTCATTGGATGCGATGATTGGGACGAGGATGGATATGCCGACTCGGTCGACGAATTCCCTACAGAACCTACTCAATGGTCTGACCTTGATGGTGATGGCTTTGGCGATGAAGTCGACGGTTTAGAAGGAGACTACTGCCCTACAGTGGCTGGTATTTCATTGAATGACCGAATCGGCTGCCTGGACACGGACAGAGATGGTTGGTCTGACCCTGATGCTACCTGGTTGGCCACAGATGGTGCTGATGCCTTCCCGACCTTTAGTTCTCAACATGCCGACCGAGATGGTGATGGTTATGGGGATTCTTCGACTGGATACCGAGCAGATATTTGCCCGGATATCGAAGGAACCTCAACTGAAGATGTGTTTGGTTGCCTCGATACTGATGGAGACGGGTGGTCAGATGCTGGCGATGCGTTCCCTGAAGATGCAACGCAACACGTTGATGCAGACATGGATGGGTATGGAGATTCAAGAAATGGAAACCTCCCAGACAGTTGCCCTGGGGTATTTGGTACCTCAACAGAACAGGAACTCGGTTGCCCAGATTCTGATGGAGATGGCTGGGGAGATAACCTCGATATTTTCGTAGATGATGTCCGCTTTTGGTCTGACATCGATGAAGATGGCCATCCCGATCAACAAGGTACGAATATGTCAGATGACTGTCCTGAGGTTGCTGGAACTTCAAATCAAGACCGAATCGGTTGTCTTGACACTGACGGCGATGGTTGGTCAGATGAAGGCGATGTGTTTCCAAATGATGCTGCTCGGCAGTTCGCTGCAGAAAGTTCCTCTTTGCCAATGGTTTTGGCCATAGCGGGAATTGCAATTGTTGGTTTGGCATTGGTTGCTTTTGGAGTTGTGAGTCGTCGAGGAAAGCAAAACCCCCTCAACACTGACTTTGACCAAAAGATACCTGTCCCGTTCACTCCACTTGCTGCGCCTGTTGCGCCCACAATGCCAACAGCTCCAACTGTGGCAGTTGCTCCACCATTGCCGCCTGAAGGATTACCTGAAGGTTGGACAATGGACCAATGGGCTTGGTATGGTGCAGACTACCTCAAGAACCGTTGATGAGAACCCAAATTTCCCGTTCGCAGTGGACCCTATTGAACGCTACCGTTGGCATTCATTCTATACCTCATCTATTGGTTGAAAGGCCGAATTCAACAATCAGTGGCCGTAGCCGTTGTGTGTGGGTTGGGAATAGGCTGAATCATGGCTGACATCATTATCTCGAGCCGAGCGCGTAGATGAAGACTACGAGCAAGACAAGCAATGCGATGCCGGTGATGGCGACGATCGAAGATATGCCGATTCCAAAAAAACATTGCAGCAGCCTGAAGCGCTTTCACGACTTTTGTTCCTGAGAGCGAATCTGGGGGGTTGTTCGCTTCTAATTCCGAAGAAAGTGTCCCAAGGCGTGGTTTTTCCTTACGAAGATTGTGCCCCGTGACGGTGAGAAGCAACGAACCTGGAACAATGAGGCAGCAGGCAAAAAAAATCTGTTTCACCCACTGTTCTTCCCATAGCATTCTGTCATCATTGTTGCATGTAATCTCCTCTTCACCATCAATCATAGTTGTGCTTCGTCCATCTCCAGGACACTGCGAATCAAAACTAAAGGCGTTGAAAAATACAACAATTGCCAAAACACCAAGGATGACTCCAAGAATCGATACTACGATTGAGACGTTGTTTTGGGAAGTAGTGGTCGCAAATGAAAAATTGGCCGACTGGGATTCCGGAATTGGAGACTCGTATTCAAAATCCTCGTTACAAAAAGGGCATTCAAACAACCCAAAGACTCCGTCATCTAATCCGATTTCCTCTTCACAATGCGGACAAAGGATTTCGACCATTATGGTTCTAAAAACTGCTACAGAATAAGGGTTGAGTCGGCTTCTAATCCAAAGGGGGCATTTGGACTTTGCTCAGTAATATTGTGATAAGATTATACAGTTGTCTAAACAGTTCGAACAACGGTACCATATGCGAAAATTTCCATGACCTGTTTTGCACCCAGTAATCCGGCCTCAACTGAGACACGGTACTCAAACGCACAGTTGATAACTGCATTCCCACCAACCGCTATGGCCTTCTCTCTAAGTTGAGCACGAACGCCTCCGAATGCTTTTGAAGGATCTCCCCCAAAAATCATTCCCGAATGACTTTCCATCGCAAAAACAGAGTCAATTATCTGGTAATTCATGTTCAAGTCACCGGTGATGACTAGGATATTGGCATTTGGCTCTGGTTTGGGTTGTTTTTTTCCGAACATGGTAAACGGTAGTTTACTGCCTATATATGTGTTGCTTAACGCTGTTTTCAGTGAAATTGGGCATATTTCTCCCTGCAAAACGAGGTCGCTCAGAAGGATTTGTTTGTGGCATATTCTGCTTCAAAATAGCCAGTTTTTCATTTGTACTTTTAATGATAGCCGTCACTATGTTTACCAATAACATCGCCACAATTGCAAGAATGACTCCCACTCCACACATCATTGGGTCGCCACCTACAGCTCCGGCAATTGCAATTACAATTCCAGCAATTGCACCAAGTGGGCGTATTGTGGGGGCTTTTTTGAGTAAACTCTCAAAAGATTTTAGGGAGCTGAGTTTCAACTTAACTGCGCTTTCCCATTCTACGAATTTGTAATCTAGAGGGAGACAATTAATCTCAGATTCATAATGGGTTCTGCATAATTTATATTCAAGTATTACGTGCCCGTGAATATATTGTTGCATGCAAGAAAAGCAAAAAACAGACTCACAATTCGTTGATTCGCAAGAATATGGTGTCGTGTTTCCAGCACCGCAAGTTGGGCATTTACCTGATTCATGGACAACTTTAGCAATTTCATGCGCATCTGCTTGGTGAATAGTTACATCACCCGCAATTACAGAGTCTTGTAGTTGAATTGCTGAGTTTGGTGCTGTTGGAATCCAATTAGAGCCATTCCACTGCCATTTACCATCTTCTGAAAGTTCACCATCCATGTAAGCCGTAACAAAATCTTTCATATAAAGCACTACCATTGAATAATCGAATATGGATTATTCGCAGGAATCTATCAGAAAAACCTCTCAATATAACATCGGTTTTGATGGGTTTTGCGCGGGCCCTTTCATTGCCTACCCATGCATACAGTTAGTGCTCGGTCAATCGCTGTCAGGTTCCGAACCGGAACCATCAGTATCAGGAGAGTCCGTTTTACCGTCACCATTCGTGTTTGAAGATTCACCCTCACTTGTTGTGCTCTCCCCTGCATCAGAATCAACTGCAACGTCGTAGTAATACGTATTGTATGGGTTCTCATAAGCGAGTTCTACACTTGCACTTTCATCCATGGTTGTAAGGTTCGTCGCTGTTACGCCTGCTGATGAAATTGCATAGACGAAGTCGCCCATGAAGATTGAACGGCGGATATTGAAACCATTCCACCAATTTTGGTTGTCGTCGCGGTCATACAAGTCAGAGTGGTCGACTGTTCCATGCACGGAAAGATTGCCTGTTTCTTCAGAAACATTCACCAGAATTAACTTGGAAACATATTGATAATTCCAATGATATCCGCCGTTTGAGTCTGTCCAGCTTTGGTATCTGTAGGTTGAAAGAGGAATGGCCAGCAGCCCTTTTGGAGCCCAATATTGGAATGCTTTGTGCTCGTATGATGCTTCGGAATACGACCACATCCAGGCAGTATCTGCAGGGTCCGCAACAGGCGTGAGTGTAAGGTGGT